>Ga0074193_1000305_pt1 | contig 87750 bp, 95 predicted proteins | sample EPASupsiteHSE605_FD_64523 | JGI IMG/M metagenome (GOLD analysis project Ga0074193, IMG submission 64523) | Bioremediated contaminated groundwater from EPA Superfund site, New Mexico - Sample HSE6-05 | ecosystem: Environmental > Aquatic > Deep subsurface > Groundwater > Contaminated ... | reverse complement strand
GTGTGGGCGGTGGGTGGCGGTAGTTGGTGGTCGGGGGTCGGTGGTCGGTGGTCGGGAGTCGGTGGTCGGTGGTCGGTGGTCGGTGGTCGGTGGTCGGTGGTCGGTGGTCGGTGGTCGGTGGTCGGTGGTTAAAATCTTTCTCCTTTCTCCTTTCAAATGATTCTTTCCTGGCTTAGCTGCAAAAGTCGCCGTTGCTCGCTGAAAATATAGGATATGATGGTTTCCCGCTCCTTCTCGTTGATACGATGGAACCGCATGGCCGCCATGTACTGGGTCCCCTTTTCCCACCGCAGCTTGATCTCATTGCAACGCAGAACCTCTGCAACCACACGGATGACCCGCGATGGATCGAGAGGTAGAAAAAGATCGATATTCAGCAGAGTCCCCGCCTCCAGCAATTCCGACACCTTGAAACGGATGCCGCCGCCGCTCAGATTTATCTGCATCGGCAGTAGCTCCTCTTTGCCATCCCAGTTGACCACTTTAAATCCATCGCCGCTCGGCTCCATCTGTGGAGTGGGAAGAAACATGAGCCTCTCCCTGGCAGCTGCCCATTGCGCCTCGACAGCGGGAAGGTGTTGATCCGAGGGGATCTCGTATGCAACCGGCACAAAGAGATCGAGCCGGAAATAATCTCTCCGTTGCTCTTCTACTATTTCGCCAAAAAGTCTCGTGCAAAGGTGCTTGCTATCCCCTGTGATTTCCAGCGTGCCGCCGCAGCGATAATGAGCCCAGCCGGTCCAAAACGTGATATTCACCTCGACTCCGGCTTCCATTTCCGTATCCGCCGGTACTCCTGTGCCGATAAGTTCCATCGAAAGAAGGTTGTTCTCTATTGCGGTTACAACAGCATTGCTTTCGAGAAATTTTTTATTTTTCAGACGGAGAATAACATTGACCTGTTGGTCCGGGGAAAACTGATTCGAGTATAGTGGGTTCTCAGCCATGTCCTAACACCCTCAATAAATTGATATAGCGCACTATTTCCAAAGGCGCCATCGATTGAAACGGAATAGAAATTCCAGCACAACCTAAGTAAACGTATGCAATATATTTGCCACAACTTGATCTGCGCCAAATCAATGCCTCACGATGAAGGAACCGCCGCGTTTACGTTCAGCATTACACGATAAATTTGAACATGTAACGTTATAACCCTTCACAAATAACTTCCTCTTGACTTGCCTTGTTCAATATTTTGACCCATCTTTATTCAGCATCGGATTTATCCCGTCATTACAGCAAGTTACAACTTGGCACAGCAGTTGCTGTCTTGGGTATATGCCGGATTCCAGCCAACTATTTTCACATGTTACGGCGGATACAGACCGGCAGATGAGACAGCACTTACACCAAGGATGACAGCGCCATGAACCTATCCAACAAAAAGATCCTGATCACCGGCGCCGACGGATTCATAGGCTCCCACCTCACCGAGGAACTGGTCCGGCGCGACTGCGCGGTCCGCCCCTTCGTATTGTATAACTCGTTCAACTCCTGGGGGTGGCTCGACCACATGGAGCCAGAAATCCTCAAATCACTCGACATCTTTTCCGGCGACATCCGAGACCCCCATGGCGTCCGCCAGGCGATGAAAGGGTGCGATGTGGTGCTTCACCTTGCCGCACTCATTGCCATCCCTTACTCGTATCATTCTCCCGACACTTACGTGGACACCAATGTCAAGGGGACTCTCAACATCGTCCAGGCCGCACGGGAGTTGGGGGTGGAGAAGGTAGTCCATACCTCCACCAGCGAGGTCTACGGGACTGCCCGATTCGTTCCCATCACGGAAGAGCACCCCCTCCAGGGGCAGTCCCCCTATTCGGCCAGCAAAATCGGAGCGGACCAGATAGCCATGTCCTTCCACACCTCCTTCAACACACCGGTGGCCGTCATCCGCCCCTTCAACACCTACGGGCCGAGGCAGTCGGCGCGGGCGGTCATCCCCACCATCATCACCCAACTGGCCAACGGCTGCCGCACCCTCAAGCTCGGGGCCCTGCACCCGACGAGGGACTTCAACTACGTGGCCGACACGGTGCGCGGCTTCATCGCTGCGGCGGAGGGGGATCGGGCCGTGGGGGAAGTGATCAACATCGGCAGCAATTACGAGATATCCATCGGCGAAACCGCCCGCATGATCGCGGAGATCATGGGGATGGAGCTGGAGACCGAGACCGACCGGGTACGGCTTCGCCCGGACAAGAGCGAGGTGGAGCGCCTCTGGGCCGACAACGCCAAGGCGAAAGAGCTCCTTGGATGGGAACCGCTTTACGCAGGGAAGGAGGGGTTGCGACGGGGGCTCGAAGAAACCGTGAGGTGGTTCAAAAACCCGGAAAACCTGAAAGCCTACAAGGCGGGGATTTATAACATATGACCGGCTTCGACGCAGAAGCGATACTTCGGGCGCTCAGAAACGCACTCCCCGCAGAAGCAGGGCGCATAGGCCTCCACGAGCCCTGCTTCGCCGGAAACGAGTGGCCCTACGTCAAGGATTGCCTCGACACCGGCTGGGTATCGTCGGTAGGAAGCTACGTCGATCGTTTCGAGCGGGAGCTCGCCGAATTCACCGGGGCAAAACATGCGGTCGCCGTGGTCAATGGCACCGCGGCCCTCCATGTCTCGCTGCTCCTTGCCGGCGTGCTACCCGGCGACGAGGTGATCATCCCCTCACTCACCTTCGTGGCAACCGCCAACGCCGTCGCATACTGCGGCGCCGTCCCCCACTTCGCCGACAGCGATGAAGCCACCCTCGGCATCGATCCGGAAAAGCTTGCCGAACATCTGTCGACAATCGCCGAGATCCGTGGAGGGGACTGCGTCAACCGGCACACCGGCCAGCCCATCCGTGGGGTCGTCCCCATGCACACCTTCGGCCACCCAGTCGATCTGGACCCGCTCGTGGAGCTTTGCAACAAGTGGAACCTGGTCCTGGTCGAGGACGCTGCCGAATCCCTCGGATCCCTCTACAAAGGCCGCCACACGGGGACGTTCGGCAGGCTGGCCGCCCTGAGCTTCAACGGCAACAAGGTGCTGACCACCGGCGGCGGCGGCGCCATTCTCACCAACGACGAAGGGCTGGGAAAGATGGCCAAGCACCTGACCACCACCGCCAAGGTCCCCCACCGCTGGGAATTCTTCCACGACGCCACCGGCTACAACTACCGCCTACCGAACATCAACGCTGCCCTCGGCTGCGCTCAGCTGGAGCAGCTTCCCCGATTCCTGGCGCAAAAAAGGGCCCTTGCCGCCCGCTACCGGGAAACCTTCCGGGAAGTACAGGGAGTACGTTTCTTTTGCGAGCCGTCTTTTGCCGCCAGCAACTACTGGCTCAACGCGCTTCTCCTCGACCCTCCCTGTGCGAGCGCGCGCGACGACATCCTGGAAATGACCGATAAAAACGGCATCATGACCCGCCCCGCATGGACCCCCATGCACCGCCTCCCCATGTATCAGGAGTGCCCGCGCATGGACCTCTCAGGGGCGGAAGACATCGGGCGGCGCCTGATCAACATTCCGAGCAGCCCGGCGCTGGGGGTTGCCCATGCCTAGACGGAGCATCTGCGTAATCACCGGCACGAGGGCGGATTACGGTCTTCTTTACCGGCTCATGAAGGAGATCCAGGACGACCCGGATCTTCAGTTGCAGGTCGTTGCGACGGGCATGCACCTTTCCCCTGAGTTCGGCCTCACCTACCGGGAGATCGAAACGGACGGTTTCACCATCGATGAACGGGTGGAGATGCTCCTCTCCAGCGATACCCCGGTCGGCATCGCCAAGTCCATCGGCCTGGGGGTGATCGGCTTTGCCGACGCCTTCGAGCGCCTCAAGCCGGAGATCATCGTGCTGCTCGGCGACCGTTTCGAGATGCTGGCCGCGGCCCAGGCGGCGCTCGTGGCCCGGATTCCGGTCGCCCATATCGCCGGCGGCGACACAACGGAAGGGGCCTTCGACGAGGCGATCCGCCACAGCATCACGAAGATGTCCCATTGCCATTTCGTCACCAACGAAGCGGCGCTGCGCCGGGTCCGGCAGCTGGGGGAGGACCCCAAGGCCGTTCACCTGGTGGGGAGCCCCGGCATCGATCAGATCAGGCGACTTAAGCTCCTCCCCCGCCATGAGCTGGAGCGCGACCTCGGCTTCGCCTTCAGGAAAAGAAACCTGCTGGTGACGTTCCATCCGGCAACCCTTGACGAGGCCTCCGCTTCAGAGCAGATGCAGGCCCTGTTTGAGGCCCTTGACGGGCTCGGTCCCGAGGTGGGGATCATCCTCACCAAGCCCAACGCCGACACGGGCGGACGCAGGCTTTCCGACATGATCGACGCGTATGTCGCCGAGAGGGAGCAGGCAAAGGCCTTCACCTCCCTCGGCCAGCTCCGCTACCTGAGCCTCATCCCGCAGGTGGACGCGGTGGTGGGGAACTCCTCGAGCGGGCTCTACGAGGCGCCGTCGTTCAAGAAACCGACGGTCAACATCGGCGACCGCCAGAAGGGACGGCTCCAGGCATCCTCGGTCATAAATTGCGCCCCGGTTGCAGACGATATTCTGCAAGCGGTCCGGGCAGCCTTCGGGCTCAACTGCTCGACGGCCGTCAACCCTTACGGGGACGGGAACGCATCTTCGCGCATCGCGGCGATCCTCAAGGGACTTCCGGAGCCGCGCCGACTCATCAAAAAGCACTTTTTCGATCTGAACGGGTAACCCGATGGGAACACAAAGAAACCATACCTACATAATCGCCGAGGCCGGCGTGAACCACAACGGTTCGCTGAAGATAGCCATGGAGCTTGTGGAAGCCGCCGCCGACGCGGGCGCGGACGCCGTCAAATTCCAGACATTCAAGGCGGACAAGCTCGTCAGCCGGAACGCCCCCAAGGCCGGCTACCAGACGATGACAACGGACGCCGCCGAATCCCAGCTCGACATGATCAGGAAGCTTGAGCTTGACGAGGAAACGCATCGGCTCCTCATCGAGCAGTGCAATGCAAAGGGGATACAGTTTCTCTCCACCCCGTTCGACTTCGACAGTCTGGAGATGCTGGCGCGGACCTTCGACCTCCCCCGCCTGAAGCTCCCGTCGGGAGAGATCACAAACGCCCCGCTGCTTTTGCGGGCGGCGCGCACAGGCAAACCGGTCATCCTCTCCACCGGCATGAGCACCCTGGGCGAGGTGGAGGCGGCCCTCGGCGTCCTTGCTTTCGGCTACGCTGCCCGGAAAGATGCGGCGCCTTCGCCCGCAGCTTTTCGGGAGGCCTACGGTTCCGCCGCAGGGCAGGAAGCATTGGCGCGGAACGTGGTGCTCCTCCACTGCACCACCGAATACCCGGCCCCCTTTGACGAGGTGAACTTGCGCGCCATGGACACGCTGCAAGACGCCTTCGGACTGCCGGTCGGCTTCTCCGACCACACCACCGGCATTGCCGTCCCCATCGCGGCCGCGGCCCGGGGAGCGGTGATCATCGAAAAGCATTTCACCCTTGGGCGCGACCTGCCGGGGCCCGACCACAAGGCATCGCTGGAGCCCGGCGAGCTGACAGAGATGGTTAAGGCCATACGTCAGGTGGAGCTGGCCCTGGGCAGCCGTCTCAAGGCGCCGACCATGTCCGAAGCGAGAAACATGTCCGTCGCGCGCAAGAGCCTCGTAGCGGCGGAGCCGATCCGCAGGGGGGAACTTTTCACCAAGGAGAACGTGACCGTGAAGCGTCCGGGCAACGGCACACACCCCTTTCTCTACTGGGACGTCCTCGGCAGGAGGGCGTCAGTGGATTTTGAACGCGATGAGGTGATACTCCCATGAGCCTGCCGGTCGTGATACTGGGCGCCGGCGGCCACGCACGGGTGCTTCTGGAGTCCCTGCGCTCGGCGTCCCGCCATGTGGCGGGGATCGTCGATGCCGACGCGTCCAAGACCGGAGAAACCGTCATGGGGGTACTGGTCATCGGCACGGACGAAAAGGTTTTTGACTTTCGGACCAACGAGATTGAGCTCGTGAACGGCATCGGTTCGGTGGCCTCGACGGCAAAAAGGGTGGAACTCTTCGCGGCGTTCAAGGCCCACGGCTACCGGTTTGCCACTGTCGTGCACCCCTCGGCGGTCATTGCTTCGGACGCGGAACTGGCGGAAGGGGCACAGATCATGGCAGGGGCCGTCATCCAGGCGGGAGCGAGCATCGGCATGAATTCCATCGTCAACACACGCGCCGCCGTCGATCACGACTGCCGCATCGGCGCAGGCGTCCACATCGCGCCGGGAGTCACCCTTTCCGGGGACGTCCGGGTGGACGACGACGTACACATCGGCACCGGTGCAACAGTGATCCAGGGAGTACATATTTCCGGAAAAAGCGTCGTCGGCGCAGGGTCGGTCGTCCTGCGCGACGTTCCAGGAGGGGTCACGGTCTACGGGGTCCCCGCACGTGAGGCACGAAAATGAATAATTGGGAAAGCATCCTCGTATCGCCCGAAACGCCGATCATCGAAGCCATTCGTATCATCGACGACAGCACGCTCCAGATAGCGCTGGTGGTCGATGAAAACCACAAGCTGATAGGTACGCTCACCGATGGCGACGTCCGACGGGCCATCCTCAAGGGGCTCCAGCTCGACAACCCTGTCCAGCAGGTGATGAACACCAACCCCATTGCAGCCGACCTTAACGACAGCCGCGAGAGCATTCTCGCCATCATGCGGGCGACCAAAATCCGGCAGATTCCCATCGTTGACGGACAGGGGATCGTCGCCGGACTGGAACTTTTCAACAACCTGATCCAGCCCTGCGAACGGGAAAACATCGTCGTCCTCATGGCCGGAGGTCTTGGCAGCCGGCTCCGCCCCCTGACCAACGACTGCCCCAAGCCGCTCCTCAAGGTCGGCAGCAAGCCGATCCTTGAAACGATCATGGAAAGCTTCGTCGAGCACGGTTTCCGTCGCTTTTACATTGCCGTCAATTACCGGGCGGAAATGATCAAGCACCATTTCCAGGACGGCTCACGGTGGGGGGTGAAAATCGACTACCTCCACGAGGAGAAGCAGCTCGGCACCGCCGGCCCCCTGGGCCTCCTGCCGGAAACTCCGACGCAGCCGGTGCTGGTCATGAACGGAGACCTCCTGACCAGGGTTAACTTCCAGCAGCTTCTCGACTTCCATAACGAACACCGGGTGCTGGCCACCATGTGCGTGCGGGAGTATGACCACCACATCCCCTATGGCGTCGTGCAACTCAACAAGCACCGCCTCATGAACATCGAGGAAAAACCGGTGCAGCGGTTCTTCGTCAATGCAGGCATCTACGTTCTCAGTCCGAAAGCCCTGGAACTGATTCCCCGCAACCATTACCTGGACATGCCCGACGTCTTTAGGGATCTCATCAACAGGAAAGAGGAAACCGCCGTCTTCCCCATCCATGAATACTGGCTCGACATCGGCCGTATGGACGACTTCGAGAGGGCCGACATCGAATATCCAAAGGTGTTCAATGGTAAATGACAAAAAGATCCTTGCCGTAATTCCCGCCAGGGGGGGCTCCAAGGGGGTGCCGCGGAAAAACATCCGTCCCCTTGCGGGGAAGGCGCTCCTCGCCTGGAGTATCGAAGCGGCCAGAGGGTCGCGGTATATCGACCGGCTCATCATCTCTTCCGATGATGCGGAGATCATCGAGGTCGCCCGGGAAGCCGGATGCGAAGCACCCTTCGTCAGGCCTGCGGAGCTCGCCCGGGACGACACTCCGGGGATCGAGCCGGTCATCCACGCCCTGAAGATGCTCCCCGGTTACGACTACGTGGTTCTCCTGCAGCCGACCTCGCCGTTTCGCACCGCCGACGACATCGACCGCTGCATCGAGATGTGCGCCGAAAGCGGAGCTCCCTCCTGCGTTTCGGTCACGCAACCCGACAAGAGCCCTTTCTGGATGTACGCCCTTGACGAAGAAACGAGAATGACCCCCCTACTCCCCCCCCCTGAAGGGTTTTCCCGGCGACAGGACCTGCCGAAGGTCTATGCCTTGAACGGGGCCGTCTATGTGGCGGAAACAAACTGGCTGTTTGAAAACAGGACGTTCCTAACCGCGGATACGCTAGGCTGCATCATGAGCAGGGAACATGCCGTCGACATCGATACGGAACAGGATCTCGCCTTCTGCGAGTTCCTGGTGGGCACCAAGGCTTAAAGTAACCAATGACTGGAGACACGCCATGCGCATTCTGCTTGTAGTTTACGACAACGATTCATACATCCACTGGTTTCCCCAGGGGCTGGCCTACATCGCAAGCGTGCTCAGGAACGAAGGGCACGAGGTTGCCATCTACAACCAGGACCTGCACCACTATCCCGACGGGCACCTGACCGCTTTTCTTGACGCCAACCCGTACGACATGGTGGGTTTCAGCTTCATCTCCGGCTACTACCAGTACAAGAAGGCCCTCGCCGTTTCGGCAGCGATCAACCGGGCGAAACGACGCCCCCTCTACGTCATCGGCGGACACGGTCCCTCTCCCGAGCCGGAATTCTTCATGAAAAAGACCGGCGCGGATGTCACCGTCATCGGCGAAGGTGAAGAGACCATCGTCGAGCTTTTGCGCGCCATCGGCAACCATGCTTCATTTGCCGGCATCAAGGGGATCGCCTACCGGGACGGGGAGCGGATCGCGATCAACGAGCGCCGCCCGCTGATCGCGGATATCGACACCATCCCCTTCCCGGCCTACGACCTCTTCCCCATCGAATATTACCGGCTCCTGCGGATGCCCCACGCCGGCAACGCCGACTTCGTCATGCCGATCCTCTCCGGGAGAGGATGCCCGTTCACCTGCAACTTCTGCTACCGGCTGGACGAAGGATTCCGCCCGCGGAGCAACGCGAGCATCATCGAAGAGATCAGGATGCTGAAACGCGATTACGGCATCACCTACATCGCCTTTTCCGACGAGCTCCTCATGTCGTCCGAAGCAAGGGTGACGTCGCTATGCGAGGATTTCATCCGTGAAAACCTGGGGATAAAGTGGGACTGCAACGGCCGGCTCAACTACGCCAAACCCGAGGTCCTCTCCCTGATGAAGCGCGCCGGCTGCGTATTCATCAACTACGGCATCGAGGCCTTCGACGACGTTATTCTGAAAAACATGAACAAGGCCCTCACCACAAGCCAGATCGTGCGGGGAATCGAAGCGACCCTCGCAGTGGGCATCAGCCCCGGTTTCAACATCATCTTCGGCAATATCGGCGAATCCAGGGAATCGCTGCGGAAAGGGGTCGACTTCCTGCTGAAGTACGACGACGGCGCCCAGATGAGGACCATCCGCCCCGTCACCCCCTACCCCGGCGCGCCGCTCTACTACCACGCCATCGAGAAGGGGCTCGTCAGGGACTGCGAGGATTTCTACGCCAACAAGCACCTGAACTCGGACCTCCTCGCCGTCAATTTCACGGAGCTCTCCGACGAGGAATTCCACGCGGCCCTTTTCGAGGCCAACTCGGTCCTCCTCGACAACTACTTCACCAGGAAGCGGACCTCAACCATCGAACAGGCAAGAACACTCTACATGGAGAGGGACAGCTCGTTCAGGGGTTTCAGGCAGAGCTAATATCATACGCGGAGAAGCAGACAGATGACGATTTTGGAACAATCACTCAGGCCGTTCATAACAAACTCATTCGGTGACAGGTACCTGTATTCCGTGAACCGCAACACCTTTAACAATGTCGGCTCCGACACATTGTACAACATTTGCTATGGAGACACGCTGTTCAGGAAATATCACCTGCACATCATCATCGGTACTGATTCCGGACTCTTCATTAATTATGTCCTCAAGCATGATGTACCGCCAGGTTCACGTTTTCTCTTCATCGAACTCGACGAGGTCTACCAAGTCCTCGAAGAGGAAGGTGTCCTGAATGACCTGCCGGACCATGTGATGGTGTCGACAAAGGAAAGGTGGACAGAAGATGCCCTGCTATTCAAGATCGATGACTACATCTACATCGAATCAGCCCTGCTTCACGAATCGTTGGCGGCGGCAGATGCCTACCTGATCGAGTATCGCGAGCTTTTGTGGACCATAAACCTGGACTTCGCCTCCCTCGTGTACAATATCCGTGTCGCCGTCGGCAACGCCGTATTCATCCAGCGACAACTCGAGAACCTGACCGAAAACCGGCTGAACTTTTCAAAACACTTGGAGGACAGATTCAAGGGCAAAACTGCGATGATCCTTGCCGGAGGCCCGTCGCTCAAAGCCGCAATCCCCTGGGCGAAGAGAAACCGCGACAAAGTCGTCATCATCGCCGTGTCGCGCATCTGCACGCAACTGCTTCAGGAAAACCTCGTTCCCCATATCATCGTTTCTGTGGATCCTCACAAAGTGAGCTTCGATGTCAGCAAGGACATGTTCTCATTCGCGGACAGTTCACTTTTCCTGCATCTCTATCACGTTACACCTCTCCTGCTGGGGCAATGGAGGGGAAGGAACGTCTTCGGCGGCCCGCTTATGCCATGGCAATCCGGGATGAATGAAGATACTCTGACCTATTTCGGCCCGACCGTGAGTAATACAGCCCTCTCCTTCGCCACATACATGGGATTTTCACAGATCATACTGGCCGGTGTCGACATGTGCCATTCCCGGGAAGGTTATACGCACAGCGACGGCAGCAACGAAAGCAAGGTCGGCCCGAAATTGGGTCACGTCAGCAACAAGGTCGAAACCTATGGAGGCTGGGATGCTGAAACTATTCAGGCATTTGTAGGCGGGCTGTCCGCCATGGAGCTGCAAATCCAAATAAGCCGGCAAAGAGGGTGCAAAGTTTATAACTGTGCACTCGGGGCGGCAAAGGTTCCCGGGATAGAATACCGTTCGCTCGAAGAGTTTCAAATTCCGGAAGCCGATGAGCCGGTGGAAAAGCTCCTCGCCCGACTCCTCCCCCCCGAAACGGCCGAGAGCCGCATCACCCACTACCGATGCGTTAAGAAAGAAATTGAAACGATCCGAACAGCCCTGCAGGAGATTTTAAAGCTCACAAAAGATGCATTGAAGTGCTGTGACGGCCTTTTCGGCCGCAATGGGGTAAAGGCGGATTTCAAGCACAAACTCAGGATGGATAAGATCGAAGAAAAGCTCGATGGCAAATATCGGAAACTTACGGGTCTGGTAAAGCTTTTTGGCCTCAAAAGCTTTCTCAACATCGTGCGAGCTCCCGAACAGGAGGCCGATTGGAGCAATGAACAAATTGAGGAAGTGACACTCCATTATTACAGAACGTATGAAAAAAGCACTGTCTATTTCATCGAAACAATCGACGAAGTCCTGATGCGGATTGAGGCAAGGATTGAGGAAGAAACGGAGCCCCCTGATTTCAAAATGCTTAGCGAGCTGTGGAAACGCGACAATCAGCCCGGGAGAACCCTCGTCTGGCATCAGAATCATCCCGGTTGTGCAGAGCGTCTTGGCGAAGTGAACCGAGCCTCTCTTAAAGAGTTGGAAGAAGAATTTGCCGCGATACTGTTGGAGGAAGAGACGACACAACTGGCCAACATTCAAAAAAGCCATGACATTGCGAGCGTCAGGAGCAAAGCGATCCTCCTCTTCAAACGCAAGGAAGCCGTTGAGCTGGAGGCCCTTGCACAAGGGCTCGCGACGTATCATGACCAGGAGAAAGCACTGCCATACCTGCACCTGGTGCAGGGCTTTCTCGCGGAGCTGCGCGATGAGCACGACAAGGCTACCGAATTTTATCAGGCGCTGCTCGTCGACCCGCCTCATCCGGCTACCGAAGATGCCCTGAAACAGATAGCGGCCCTGGCGCTTGATCGGCAAGACGTGGAGAATGCCGTCCTCGCCTTAGATTGCCTATCGCAGATATCCCCGGTGCATCTCCCTCTCTATGGCGATCTGCTGAAAATCATCAATAGGTATGAGGACGCTTTTAATGCCTATAATCGTTACCTCACACTTGTGCCGAACGACATCGGCATAATGATGAAGCTGGGAATTTTCTGCAAGGAAGCCGGGATCAGGGAAATTGCGGAAGATTTTTTCCATAGGGTTATTGAAAAGGACCCCCGAAATAACGCTGCCCTGGCATTGCTGGCCGAACTTGACGCTTGTCATGACGGGGCGAGGAATACGCTATGTAAATAGGGCCGCGTAATGCTGTGACTATCCCAAGATCAAGTGTGTTGCATGTTTTTGCAACCGCTGGGGATATGCAGTGCGGCAGATCACTTTCGAAGACAAGGTGCCAGGTATGAATCAAACAAGAAAATTTATTGTTCCCGGATACGTGAAAGACTTCAAATGCATTGGTGCTGCCTGTGAGGATAGTTGCTGCATCGGCTGGAACGTGGATATCGACCAGCATACCTATATGAAATACAAAAAAATGAGGGATGCCGAACTGACTCCCATTATTGAAAAGCATTTGAAGCGCAACCGAGCTGCATCTTCCGAGGCCCAGTATGGGAAAATCAAGCTTAACAAGCTTAACGATGATTTCCGCTGTCCCTTCCTTGACGAGCGCAAATTGTGCAAAATCCAGATTTGCAAAGGCGAGAAGTATTTATCCAGCGTATGCACGAGCTACCCTCGAATTATCAATGACGTAAACAGCGTCTTTGAACGTTCTGCAACCGTGTCATGCCCTGAGGCTGCGAGACTGGCGTTACTGAACCCCAGGGGAATAGAGTTTGTCGAGGACGAGGAACCGATAGGCACCAGGCATTTTCTCAGAGCAAGAATTGACACCAATGACAGGAAGTTTGCCAACAAGCCCGAAAAATATTTATGGGACTTGAGGATATTTACCATCAATGCATTGCAGAACAGAAGTTACAAATTGTGGGAACGGCTGATCATAATCGGCATGTTTTGTAAGAAGATTGAGGAATGTGTAACAGAGAATAAGACAGACGAGATACCCGGCGTAATTGGATTATTTACCGACTGTATCAATGATCGTTCCTTCAGTGAAGGCCTTTCAGGCATACCTACTCAAAATACGATACAAATGGAGTTATTGAAACAGATTGCCGATACCAGGTATGTAATGGGAATTAACAGTGCAAGGTATATCGAGTGTTTTAATGATTTCCTGGTAGGAATTCAATATACTGAGGATTCCAGAATTGAAGACATAGGAACGCGTTATAGCGAAGCGTATGCAAGATATGTTGAGGGTTTCATACGGGAACACGAATACATATTTGAAAATTATCTGGTCAATTTTGCGTTCAAAAACATTTTTCCTTTATCAGACGGAAAAACGGTTTTTGATTCGTACATGGTTCTTGTCCTACATTATGCATTGATAAAGATGCACCTTATCGGGATGTCGATTCCTCACGAAGGACTGACTGTTGAGCTTACGCTAAAGCTTATCCAATCGTTTGCCAAAGAAGTAGAACATAATCAGCAATACATCAGTGTCATCATCGAACTGATGAAGCAAAACAACTACAACACAATGGCCTACATGGCAATTTTTATAAAGAATTAGGTAAAAATCTGAGGCCGGTGAAATGGGTTGGTGATCACTTCCGAAGGCTGAATCGGCTGACGGAAAAAGCTTGCCGGTGAGACGTTATGCGTTATCGTTTATGCGGCCGTTACTTGTCCCGTAATTACTGTCATAGGCGCTAGTCGCGGTCTTTCCCCGAGCAAGCGCCGCCAGGTCTCCTTTGAGAAAATCAAGGCGCTCCCGGCCAAGGGCAATTATCAGTGAATCAAGCTCCAGAACTTTCTTGATTGCCGTTTCCTGAACGGACATGTATTGATCCAGCGCCTGCCGAGTAGCCTTATCAACCCGTCCGCCCAGCCCTCCAAGGTAATTGCAACGTGCCGTGTCAATTTTTTGAATTTCCTCGATAATTTCCTGACGCCGGGCTGTTGCCCTATCAAGGTCATCCGGTCCCCACGTATCCAGGTTGCGCAGGATGCCTGTCGTCTCCAGCTGGAGCAGTTCACACTGCTCACTCCCGCAGCTAAGAAGTTTTTCGAGCTCAAGTTGCCTCATTAATTACCCCGCAGCCCGCACGAACACATCTTGAGGTTGCCCGACATACCTGTCTTTCCTGGCGATCACAACCGCCTCAGCCCAGGCATCACGAAGAATCGTGAGGACCTTTACGGCATTCTGCAAAGATTGTACGGAATTGTGCACGTTCGCTTGAGTAAACTCATCTATAAGGTAAAGGTAGAGCTGCTCCAGTCGTTGCGCTATGTCTTTGCCGACTTCATGGTTCAGCGTGTTCATGAGTTCGGTAACGATCGCCTGTGCCTTCCCGATATATTTCCCCTTGCCTGCCAAATCCTCCCTTTGCAGCAGGTCGATGGCCATCTTTGAAAAATTAATTGCCCCATCGTAAAGCATCAGGAGGATTTTTTCCGGGCTGGACGTAATGACCTGGTTATTTTGATAGGAGTTAAATGGGCTAATCACGAAACACCTCCGGGTAATAGTAAGTCTGTTCCATCAACTCAATTTGGACAGGTACGATAAGAGCGTGTTTCCCTGTCCCTGGAGATTGCTGACAAGCTGCTCCATGGCCGTGAATTGGCTCCTGAGACTCTCTTCCTTTTTGGCCAGACGAATCTCCATAGAGCTGATTTGCTGGTCGATGTCGCCAATCGTATCATTGAGGCCTTTGGTCCTTATTGAGATAATGCCATTGCTTGTTGAAGTCGGCCCTTCGTAAGCATGAACTAAATTCTCGATCATCGAATTGAGCTGTTGAGACATGCCGTATTGGCTATCCGGCAGGCCATACGTGTCCCCATTGTGCGTGAAAAAGTCAACCACATCGTCAAATCGATTACTGAGGGCATCTGTCAGCTTGGCAGAATCCACAGAGAGGGTGCCGTCTTTTTTATTGGATGTGATGCCTAAATCAGCAAGGGTTTTATAATTACCGCTGCTGCCGGAGACAGTGGTTGTTAGCGACTGTAGCCTGGATTGAACGGTTCTCAAAGTGGAGTCTCCGGATAAGACGCCGGCCTTTTTTGTTTTCGGATCATAGACCGATTGCAAATTGATGATTGTTATGACGTCATTGTATTGGGCAACGATGTCATCGATTTTTTTTCTGGCGGCATCCGTATCATTCTCAAGTTTTACGTCGGTCGTCGCACCTTCCTTGAGGAGGTTCACCGTTACCCCGGAGATGACATCGGTGATGGTATTCGACGTCTTTGTTATGGTCACTCCGTCTATGACCGCCGTGGCAGGGGTGCCGGCCTGATAAGACGGGTCGGCCGGACCAAGCAGAGTTGGTACAAGAGAGCCTGTCCCGCCACTTGGTAATGTAGTCAGATTGGAGAAGTCAACGGTGTAATTTTTTGTGTCCTTGCCGGTAAGGACCAGCCGGTATGGAGAGCCGGACCCATCATTGATCACGGAAGCGGTGACATTCGCCCCGGACGCATTGATGGCCGCGGATATTCCGTCCAGGGAATTCTGCCCTTCTGCGACATTGACCGTCTTAATCGTTCCTGCCCCGTCATCGATGCTGAACGAGCCGGTGTTAAAGACGAGGCTGGTACTACTTGCATATCCGGTGGACACCTGCCTCTGTGACCGCGCAAGTGCGACTACCTGCACGGTATGGGTTCCGGGTGAGGCCGTGCTTGAAGCCGTGGCAGTGGCGACGGTACTGTCTACCACAGAGGACTTGATCCCCTTGAATGTAGAACTCGTCTTGATCCCTTGGGCAAGTTTTTGAAGTTGGCCGAGAGAATCATTGAGCTTTTTGAAAATATCGACCTGGCTCCGGATCTTGCTCTGCTTACGCTGCAAGATAACCTCCGGGTTCCGCTCAATATCCATCAGCTTCGCAATAAGAGTTTGCGTGTCGATACCCGTTGCTATGCCGCCTACAGAGAAGACTGCCATGATAACCTCCTCGAGCCACCACTGCGACAGCGGCTCAGGTCGTAATCAGCTGACGTTGTTAAGAGACTTTTTCAGTTTTGCACATCTTTGCCGCGTTCACTGGGCATATCGACGGCATGGTGGAAGATCTTCAGATACCCAGTCATCAAGACAAGCAAGTAAAATGCCAACAAAAAGGGGAGGCAAAGCCTCCCCTTAATGCGTATCTGCAATGACTACCTTAGAAGCGAGAGTGCTGTCTGCGGCAACTGATTGGCTTGGGACAGGATTGCAGTTCCCGCCTGCATCAGAATCTGACCGCGGGTCAGTGATGCAGTTTCCGCTGCGACATCGGTATCACGAATCCGGGATTCAGCAGCCGATGTGTTTTCCATCGACACCTGCAGGTTATTAATAACCGACTGGAGACGGTTCTGGACCGCACCGAGATTCGCACGGCGCTGGGACACCTTGCTGATTGCGGCGTCGAGCTTGGTGATCATGGTCGAGGCTTTGCCGATAGTAGAGATAGTACTGGCAACGCTCAGCTTGCCCGCGCTCATCCCTGTCCGGAGGTCAACGCAAATACCATCGTAACCCTTGTTGCCAACCCCAACCTGGATTTTCACAACAGACGCAGAGGCATTCAGGAGCTTTTTGCCGTTAAAGTCGGTGGCATTGGAAATCCTGGTAATCTCGGCATGAAGGTCCGTGAACTCCTTGGAGATGTATTGGCGCTGTGCGCTGGAGACCGTGCCGTTTTGTGCCTGGGTGGTTAATTCGCGCATCCTGGTCAGGATGCTGCTCATTTCGTTCATCGCACCTTCGGCAACCTGCACCAGAGAGACACCGTCGTTGGCATTCCTGATAGCCTGGTTCATTGAACGGATGTTCGCCCTCATACCCTCTGAAATGGCAAGACCGGCTGCGTCGTCGGCGGCGCTGTTGATGCGAAGGCCTGACGACAACCTTTGCAGAGACTTGTTGAGGGAGACCTGGGTGAGGTTCAGGTTACGCTGTGCGTTAATGGATGCGATGTTGGTGTTTACTGTAAGTGCCATGGTTTTATTCCTCCGTGAGTTTGTTTTCGGGTTTCCTTACCCTTTGGTTGACTGTTCAGCCAGGATCGTGACATGTTGCCGCTTGGCCCTGCCGCGGCTTGACGGCCTCCTTCCTTCCATTATTCCGGACTCCCTTCCGGTTAATCCTGACCGTTAGTTCATTTATCGGAGGCGCCGGCAGAAACTTTAGGAAAAAATGACAAAAAATATTTATCTGACGTAAAAAGCCTCCCGGTAAGTGCTGGGAGGCTTCCAGATGCTTCTTCACACGGAGATCATGTCATCCGGCCGGCGGGACGTTTTTCTCCGGCTGCCTTTCCGGGCGCTGCCGGCCGGACTGTTTTTTCTCAGAGGTTTCGAAAAACGGGTGACGGGTCGTGTACTTTTCCCCTTCGATAACGATCTGCCTGGCAATGAGCCGCTCCGGGTTGAGGACGATCGGACCCCGGAGGTTCACCGTGATGTCTCTGGGCTCAGGGGCCATGGTGACGACCAGGAGAAAGATCGCCTCCGATCGCTCGCTGAGTTCCAGCGCCCTGCTCTCTTCCGCAGTGAGGGCAAACGTGTAGCCGGGAGCGCAGTTCTTGGCGTCGGCAACGACAAATGCCAGGTCAGGGTTGTCCACGGCCTGCAGCCAGCAAAACGGCCCGAGGTTCTCCGGCGTGAGGAGAATGAAACCTTTTTCGACAAAGCCGAGCATACCCTCAGGCATGTGAATGACCTTGCCTTCTTCAATATCCAGTTCACCGAAACGTGTGGTGGTCACTTTCACGACGCTCACTCCTTATCGCCACTGCCGAGCAAACTCACGGCATTTTCAAGGTCGGTCAGATTCCAGTCGGCGGCATGCCTGTTTTCCTCCTGCACCTGCAGATAGATCTCCTCCCGGTAGATGCGCATGTCCTGGGGTGCCTCTATGCCGAGGCGCACCTGGTTGCCCTTCACCTCCACCACCCTGATCCGTATCTGATCGCCGATGGTAACGGCTTCCCCGATTTTTCTGGTCAGAACCAGCATAGTCGCGCCCTCCTTGGCGCCCGATAAAGCTCTATCTGAGATAATCGAGCAGGGTGACCTGGGAAATTTTGGCTGACGCCGCAATGGCCGCCTGGTAGGCGGTCTGCTGTTTGGAAAGGTCGCTTATGACCTGCATGTAGTCCACGTCCTGGATGTTGGAAAGTATCTTGGTAAGGCTTAGCTTCGTGTTGTCGTTGACCTGACTCGACCCGTCGAGGCGGTTCATCCTGGCCCCCACGTCGGAACGGGCAGCGAGGACCTGGCTCATGGCGCTGTCCAGGTTCGGCAGCTCCGCCTGGACCGCAGACGTGCTGCCGGCGTTGAGGGCGGTTACCAGGTTGTCAAAGATTTTGATGATGTCGGTCCCGCTGCTCCCCGCCGGCGTCCCGCCGTTGACCAGCTTGTCGCCGGCATAGTTGACCGGCAGGAAAGTTCCCCGCTCGATTTCGATATTTATGTCGTCATTTGTGCCGGTGAAGTTGCCGGCGGCATCGAAGGGGGGGGTGTCGTTCTTGAAGCCGCCGAAGATATACTTGCCGTTGAGCTGGGTATTGCCGAGGGTTATGATCTGGTTCTTCAATTGCTGCAACTCGTTTACGGCGGCAGTCCTTGAGTTGGCGTTGTTGGTGTCGTTGGACATGGCAACGGCAATTTCCTTGGCCCTGGAAAGTACGTCCCCCATCCCGGCCATGGCTGAATCGGCCATGGTGAGCAGAGAAGTTCCGTTGGTGATGTTCCGCGCATACTGTTCGCCGGCAGCGGTCAGCGACTTCAGATGGAGGATCTGCTGGGTATTTACCGGGTCATCCCCCGGCGCGCTTATTTTTGCGCCGGTGGAGGATTGCTGCTGCAGTTGCTCCTGCCGTTCCCGTATCACCTGGAGGTTGTTCAGCACAAGGTTGGCCGTGGTATTCTGTGTCACACGCATGAATTGCTCCTTAACCCGGAACACGGGAAACCCGTTTCCGCCCGATAAACTATTTTACGAGATTGATCACGGTATCCAGCATTTCACTGCCGACATTGATCAACTTTGCCGCCCCTTCGTAAGCCTTCTGGTACTTGATCAGGTTGGCGAGCTCTTCATCCAGCGAAACGCCTGAAGCCGATTCGCGCATGTTGTTGAGTTGCTTGAGTATCCCGTCGCTCTGGCTTTCCGCCCGTCCGGCGTTCTGCACACCGACGCCGACCTTGCCGACCAGTGAGTCGTAAAACCCTTCCAGGGTCACGTTTCCCGCGGACATGGCGAGGAACTTGTCGTAAACGCTCGCAATGCTCTGGGCGTTCTTGTTGTTGCCGGTTCCGTTGACCGTCGGGTCCGCATCGGCTGCTGCAACATCGCTGATCGCAGCGATGTTGACCCCTATCCCCCCCTGGCCGCTGTATCCGGCCACAGCCGCGGGGGGGGTGAAGAAATCGAGGCCGGTTGAGGCCGCGGTGAGGCCGTAGCCTGCCGAATGGAGCCCGTTCACTTCGCTGGCCAGCGTAGAGGCGAGCTCGTCCAGCTCGGAGAGATAATTGTTCACCATCGTATCACGCACCAGGAGTGCCCCCCCTATCTCTCCCTGGGTGTTGCCCGGACCGCCGATGAAGGCTGTTGCATTTACTGCCGGACCGCCTCCCGGCGGCGTTAACAGGATATCGTAGAATCCGGAGTTTGCGGCGTTCGGTAGGAGTGAAAGTGCGGCGGCATCTTTTCCGACAACGAGCGATTGGCCGGAAGTGAGGCTGACATCGACCATGCCGTCGGGCTGCTCGACAAAACTGATCCCCACCTTCTGCGACAGTTGCCGGAGGAGGAGGTCCCGCTTGTCCCGCATCTCGTTCGCCGGGCCGCTCTGGACCTCGATCTGCTTGATCTGCAAGTTGAGCGTTGCAATCTGGTTCAATGTGTCGTTGATATCGGAGACCTGGCCTTCCAGCGACTTGTTCATGTCGCTTTTGACATCGTTCAGATTGGAGTTTATCCGGTGGAAGTTGTCGACAAGCTGTTGCCCCTGCGACAAAACCGCCTGCCGCTCCGGCGCCCCCTGGGGGTTTACGGTCAGGTCCTGCCAGGACTTGAAAAAGTTCTGGAGCGACACGCCGAGGCCATCCGTGGTAAATTCGTTGAACAGTTGCTGGACCCTTTGCAGCGCCGAGTTCGAGGTCTTCCCCTGACCGTATGTGGCGTTCTGCCCCATGATCTGCGTCTGGAGAAACCCGTCGTACGAGCGTTGCACGGCCGCCACCTTGACCCCGCTGCCGAGCGGGAAACCACGTTCGAGGGTGGTGGGCGCGGTCTCTAAAATTGTCGTCTGCCGGGAATAGCCGGTGGTGTTTACATTGGTGATGTTTTCACCGGTCACCTCCAGCGCCAGCTTCTGGGCATTGAGCGCCGTTCTTCCGGTTTCCAACAGGCTGTTGATACTCATCTCAGATCTCCTTGCAGATAATCCTGGCGTGCGGTGCCGCCCCCAGCATCTGTCCCGCCTTGCCGTAAGTGGTGCTGCGGCTGAACAGGTGACCGAAAAATTCCAGTGAACGGTTTACCGTGCGCAAAGCGCCATAGAGAAGCTCCCTGTTGAACGCCATCAGCTGGTCAAGTGCGACGCCCGTCTCCAGAAGCTTTCGTTGCAGCTCCATCAAAGTTTTCCTGTGCGGCAAAGCAACCTTCGGCAGCAGGGGGGAAAGGCCGGCCGCTTCCGGAAGGCCGAGTTCCGCGGCCAGTTGCTTCATCAGTTGCCGGCTGAGGTTACCGGATTTTTCCAAGCGGACGAAGAGCTCCCTTGTTTTCCCCATCTGCGTTTCGAGGTTCGCCGTATCCAATTTGACGATAAGGCGATGCTCTTCTTCGAGCAGCTTGAGGAGCTCGTCCATCATGCTTCCCTTTTCAGAAAGGGCCATTATGAGTTCAGGAATACTGTCCGCCATTGCCATCCTCCGTTTACTTCGTCATGCCGACAATACTCAGCATCTTTTCCGCAACAAGACCGGCATCCACCCCATATGTCCCGAGGCTGACCTGCTGTTTCAGGGAGGCAATTTTCTCGTCCCTGTACTCGGGCAGCTCGGCCGCCATCTTTTTCAGCCTTTCGATCCCGCCTTTGGGGGTGAATTTGTCCAACGGCCCGGCCTTTTGATCGCTCTCCTTCTGTCGGCCCGCCACACCGGCGTTCTCAAGGGTTTCAGCAGTACGTACATTTGCCCTGGACAGTAAAAACTTATTATCGACTTTCACTTCGTCACCTTTTCCCCGCTGTCGCCGGGGTCAGTAAACATTTTTTAAACCGCCATTTTCAGGTTCAACTTTTTTGTCCTGCCGTACCAGTTGCTTTTCGATCATCCGGGCCAACCCCACGCCGCCGCTGTTGACAACACCCTTTGCATATTCCTGATCCAGAAGAGACTGGTAAACTTCTTCACCATGCCCCCCCCCGGTCAGTTTGTCCTTGCCGACCGTTTCCCGCATGGACTTGAGCATCATGCCGACAAACATGGCTTCAAACTCGCGGGCAACTTTTTTGGCAGCCACGTTGTTCTTGTCGGCAGCCCGTGACGAAATCTTTAACGATTTTTTATTTGCTGCGTCTTCCACAGGCAGAGCAGCCGCCGGCATCGGCTTTATTTCCATGATTCACCCTTCCCAATTTTCCATCGACCACCGACCACCGACCACCGACCACCGACCACCGACCGCCGACCGCCGACCGCCGACCGCCGACCGCCGTCTGCCGTCTGCCGACCGCCTTAAATGACCATCAATTCGGCATTCAGCGCGCCCGCCGCCTTGATCGCCTGCATGATGCCGATCAGGTCGCGTGGGGTTACGCCCAAGGCGTTGAGCGCCCGCACCACGTCGCCGATGTTCGCACCCTGCTGCAAAATCGCCAGGCTGCCCCGGTCCTCGGTTACCTTGACCGTGGTGCGCGGCACCACTTTTGTATCGCCCGTGCTGCTAAACGGTGCGGGCTGGGAAACCCGCGGCGTTTCCTTGACGTAGAGGGTGAGGTTGCCGTGGGAAACCGCCACCGTGGAGATGCGCACGTTCTCGCCGATGACTATCGTGCCGGTCCGTTCATTGAGGACCACCCTGGCCATGACATCCGGGTTCACCTCAAGCCGCTCCAGCGCCGCCACGAACTCCACCGTTTTTCCCTGATAGTCATCGGGAATGGCGAGTTGCACGGAACCGGGATCGGTCAGGGACGCCACCGTCATCTTGAATTTATTGTTGATCACCGCCGCCACCCGTGACGCTGTAGTGAAGTCCGGCTGGTGAAGATTCAGCCTCAGCTGGCTTCGACCGGCCAGTACATTGGGGAGCTCCCGCTCGACAAGGGCTCCGCCCGGCACCCGGCCGGCGGTCGGATGATTCTTCTGCACCGATGCGGCCTGGCCGCCATAGGAGAAAGAGTTGGTAAGCACCCCTCCCTGTGCCACCGCATAGATTTGGCTGTCGGCACCTTTCAACGGTGTCATCAGGAGCGTTCCGCCTGCCAGACTCTTGGAGTCTCCAACCGATGAAACGAGCACGTCGAGACTGTTCCCCTGCTTGGCAAACGGCGGAAGCGTCGCCGTCACCATCACGGCAGCCACGTTTTTGACGGTGATGTCGGCACGATTGATCGTTATCCCCATCCGCTCCAGGGTGTTCACCAGGGACTGGACCGGAAACTTGGTCTGGTCGCTGTCGCCGGTGCCGTTCAGGCCGACGACGAGCCCGTAACCGATGAGCTGGTTCTCCCGCACCCCGTCGAAAGCGGCAATATCCTTGATGCGAACCGCCAGGGCAAACTGCGGGAGGGCCAGCAGCAGAAACGCAGCAAAAACTATTTTTCGAAAAATACTATTCATCACCCTTCACCCTTCCGACCACCGACCACCGACCACCGACCACCGACCACCGACCGCCGACCGCCTTCAAACCACCGACCGCCATTCAAAACGGCCAGATGGTGTCGAATAACCCCATCAGCCAGCCCGGTTTCTGCCTGTCGCTGATGATCCCCTTGCCGCTGTAGTTGATCCTCGCATCGGCGACATAGATTGAGTTGACCACGTTATCGGAACTTATGTCCCGGGGCCGGACCGTGCCGGTCAGGACAATGACCTGATCCTCATTGTTGACCTTGACGTTGCGCTTTCCTTCGATGAGGAGGTTGCCGTTGCCAAGCACATCAACCACCTTGGCGGTAATGGTTGCGTTCAGGTTCTCTTGTCTGGTCGTTTTCCCGCTGCCGTCGAACTTTGAATCAAAACTGGCGCTGATCAGCTTATTCAGATCCATCCAGTTTTTTATCCCGGTCACGTTTGTCTCAAGCCCCAGCAGATTGGGAATACCGGCAGATATGCTGCTGCCGCGCGTAGTACCGGTGGTCGCCTGCTTGCTGGCGCTCGACTGTTCATTGATCACCACCGTTACGGTGTCGCCGCGCTTGCGTGCCTTGAAATCATCGGCAAAACCGCTGGAGGAATCCTGCCAGATGGAGCCGTTGGCATAGTTCGGCCGCGACGGCTGCAACTGTTCGTCGAATGCCGGTGTCCTCATCTCGGCCGTCCGGATCGAACAGGCGGCGAGGAGCAGCAAGACGGGGAGCGACATCATTTTCATGCATGTTATGGTTTTCATATTCTTCGCCTAAAAATCCACCTTGACGGTTGTGGCATCGACCACGCGGGCGGCTACCTCCTTCTGTGAAGCGAGATTCTGCACCATGACCGTATCCCCTTCCGCCCCCGAGTTTCTTGCCCTGCCGGCGGCGGTGATACGCAGTGCGTCGTTCTCGACGACGATGGTAACCAGTTGACCGCTCTTGACCAATGAAATTCTCTCCAGGTAATCGGCCCGGATCGGGTTATTGCCCCGGATTGCCGTTCGCACCCTTTTTCCTACTGCCTCGGAAGCTAAGCGACAGGTCTTTCCCTGCATCTTTGCCAGGTCCCTCTTCTGCACAGCGATGTCACCGTTTCCGATGACCTCCCCCCGCTCCAGGGGCCGCACCGCCACTACCACATCCGCCAGCGCTTCAACCTCGACCTTGACGGAAATGTTCCGTTCAACCCGGTCGTTGACCCTGACGATGAGTGCAAGGTTGGCATTTCCCCATCCTTCCCAACGGTCCGGGGCCACCACCTCATAACTGATCGTGCCGGCAGGAAGGGCCATGTCTCCGCTGTAGCCGATCTTTTTGACGCTGACATCCAACCCCAGGTTCTCGCTCTTTTGCCGGAGATGGTCGTCCAATACCCGGCGGATGTCCGCCTCCTTCACCACTATCTGCCCGGCGGCGCCGGCGGAGGCGATGAATGCCAGCGCCAGCACCAGCAGCATTCCTGTCTGTAAAATACGTTTCATCGGCTTCCCCGATCCTCATCCTTCACTATCTTCTCAGGTTGTTGGCCGTCTGGAGCATCTCATCCGCTGCCTGCACCGCCTTGGAGTTTATCTCGTAAGCCCTCTGACCGACGATCATGTTGACCATTTCTTCCATGACGCTCACGTTGCTCATCTCCAGGAATCCCTGGCTGAGGGTGCCGATACCGTTTTGACCGGATGTGCCGGTTGTAGCGGCCCCCGAAGAATCTGTCGGCTGATAGAGATTATGTCCGAGGCTTGAGAGGCCTGCGGGGTTGGAGAAGGTTGCTAGCTGGATGGTGCCGACGCTGGTCGGCGTGTTCTGCCCCGACTGCATCACGGATACGGTCCCGTCGTTCCCCACGGTGATCTTGGTGGCGTTGTTCGGAATTATCACCTCGGGGAGGAGCGGATACCCGTCGGAGTTCACCATTCGCCCCTGGCTGTCTTTTTTGAAAGAACCGGCCCGGGAATAATTGGTGGAACCGTCCGGCATCTGGATCTGGAAGAACCCCTCCCCCTCGATGGCCAGGTCCATCTCGTTGCCGGTCTGGGTGATGTTGCCGGCGGTAAAGATCTTGCTGACCGCGGCAGCCTTGGAGCCAAGTCCCACCTGGATGCCGGTCGGTATCTGGGTGGCGTTTGTGGACGGAGCACCGCTGGTCTTCAGGTTCTGATACATGAGGTCCTGGAAATCGGCACGGCTTTTCTTAAAGCCGGTAGTATTGACGTTGGCGAGATTGTTGGCTACCACATCGATGTTGAGTTGTTGAGCCTGCATCCCTGATGCAGCAGTCCATAATGCCCTAATCATTTCTGCCCCCTTTAAGATCGTTCTATGTTCTACGTTCCAGGTTCAAAGTTCGAAGTTCGAAGTTCAAAACGTAGAACGTAGAACTTAGAACTTGGAACCGTCTACAGTTTTCCCAGCTCGTTGGCCGCCTTTGCCGCGACGTCGTCGTAACTCCTTATCACCTTCTGGCAGGAGTCGAAATATCGGCTCGTTTCTATCATCCGCGCCATTTCCGTAACGACATTGACATTCGAGTCCTCAAGGAATCCCTGCTTTACCGACGCAGTGGTAACGGCTTGTGGTGCGACCTGGGGATCAGTCGGGATAAACAGGCCGCTGCCGATCTTCTCCAGCGCATACGGTTTGGGGAAATCAACGACCTCCAGGGTCCCCGCGGGTACACCATCCACAAGGACCCCTCCCTTGCCGTCAATATCCACCCTGCCGCCGGTAATGGTGATCGCACCGCGCCCCTGGACCTCATAACCGTCGCCGGTCACGAGCTTACCGGAGGCGTCTCTCTGAAAACTCCCCTGTCTGGTATACGCCTTTCCCTGGGGGGTGTTCACCACGAAAAAACCATCGCCGTCCAGTGCCACATCCAACGTGTTACCGGTCTGCTTGAGCGGCCCCGCTGAATAGTCGGTGAAAAACTTCTCGTTGCTGAAAACCGGCAGATCCGTCAAGTTCCCCGCGGCCAGCGTCGGATTTTGTGTACTGGCCAGCACGCTCTCGAACTGGAGGCGGTCCCCTTTAAAGGCGGGGGTGTTGGCGTTGGCCAGGTTGTTCGATATGACTTCCAGCCGCTGCATTGCCGCAAGGCTGCCGGAAAGCGCCGCATACAAACCGCTGTTCATAAGGGACTCCTCTTAACTGTTTCAGGTTTGATACTCAAGGCTTATGGAGCTTCATCCTGCCGCGCAGGCGGAGAAGCGCCTGACTGTGCAACTGCGAAATCCGGGATTCGGTCAGGCTCAATACGGAGCCGATCTCCTTCAGATTCAACTCTTCATAGTAATAGAGAGTTATGACGATGCGCTCCTTTTCCGGCAGACCGTCAATCGCCTCCGCCAGATTTTCAACCGTTTGCCGCGCTATGAGCTGATTCTGGGGGCTCTCGACACCCTTGTCCTCCAGTACGTCCAGAAGACCCAACGGGCTGCCGTCTTCATCCATCCAGGCATCATCGAGGCTCACAAAGGAGAGAAAATGGATCTCCTCGAGAAGGTGGAAATATCCCTCCAGCTCCAGCCCCATGGCGGCAGCGACCTCTTCGCTCGTGGGATTTCTGCCGAGGCGCTGCTCCAGGCATGAAAATTCCCGTTCGAGCCTTTTGAATTTGTCCCGGAGGGAGCGGGTAAGCCAGTCCTGTGAACGAAGCTCATCCATTATGGTCCCCCTGATCCGCTGCTCGGCAAACGTCTTGAACATAACCCCCCGCGAAGGATCAAAGCGCTCCGCCGCAGAGATCAGCCCGATGACGGCAGCGCTCCGCAGGTCGTCCCGGTCCAGATGGGGAGGAAGTGCCGACGCTATCCTGTCCACAAGGAATTTAACCAGGGGAAGATGGGAAACAACCAGTTCATCCCTGTCGGGAATCACGGCGCGCTGGGCCTCTTGTTCATAAGCCTTAAGAAGACAATTCATATACTCTCCAATCCTGCGGCGGTCGGGAAATTTTTCCGGGAGAAAAACTGAATGTTTCCCTTCAGTCTGTTTTCGCCGCCGCTTGCCATAATCTTCCGTGCCAAGGCAGTGAAGCAGCGTGATGCTTTTGCGTTGGGATAGAGCTGGCAGACCGGCTTCTGCTGCCTGACAGACTCCCCGACAAGGTCATCGCGCAACACGCACCCCATGTAATCCAAAGAAATATTGAGGAAGCGATCTGAGACATTGAAAAGCTTTTCAAAGACGTTGATCGCTTCTTTCTGGTCTCTGGCCATGTTGACCAGGACCTTGAAATGCCGTTCACCGTAACGGGTTGACAACAGCTTGATAAGGGCATAGACGTCCGTGATGGAGGTAGGTTCGGGAGAAACGACCACCAGGATTTCACGGGCAGCGACATTGAAATAGGTAACGTTTTCCGAGATGCCCGCTTCGGTATCGATAATGAAGACATCAAAATTCTCTTCCAGGCGATCCAGCTCATCCAGCAATCTAAGGCGTTCGGGTGTGCCGAGGCTTGTGTACTCCTGTACCCCCAGACCTGCGGGAACCACCTTGATGCCTCCCGGGGCGGTAATGATGATCTCATCGAGCCGCTTTTCTCCCGAAAGGACATGGTTCATGGTAAATTGTGGTCGCAGGCCGAGCAGTATGTCGATGTTGCCGATACCCAGGTCCGCATCGATCACCAGGACCTTTTTACCCATATTGGCCAGTGTCACGGCCAGATTGACCACCACGTTACTCTTGCCGACCCCCCCCTTGCCGCTGGTGACGGAAATCACACGAATATCGTTGCGCGAGTTTATCCTGCCGGCGTACAGGCCGGCATCACGTCGGGTCATGTTGACAGAACCGGCCAGCTGCCGCAGGGTATCAGCCTGGTCCCGGCATTTCGTCGAGGTCATCTTTCGCTCTCCCGCAGAACCAGGTTCGCCAATTTCCGCGCAGTCGCCACTTCGATATCCTCCGGCACCTTCTGGCCGGTGGTAAAATAAGAAAGGGGATATTTGTTGCGCACCTGCGCATTGACGATGCAGCCGTAGCTTTCGCTTTCGTCCAGCTTGGTGAACAAGAGCCGGTTAATGGGGAGGACACTGAAATTGGCCACGATGTCGTTCATTTCCCTGTCCCTGGTGGTGGCGGAAATGCAGAGGTAGGTTTCGATGGCGGGGTGCGATTCCAGGTAGACCTTCAATTCTTCCAGTTTCTCCCGATCCTTGGGACTTCTCCCGGCCGTGTCGATGAGAATCAGGTCCTTGTCCGCATGCTTTGCCAGGACAGTTTCCAGCTCCTTTGCCGTTGCCGCCACCTCCAGGGGCACATCCATGATTTTCGAATAGGTCTTGAGCTGCTCGATGGCCCCCACCCTGAAGTTGTCGGTGGTCACCATAGCCACCCGTGCACCCCTGTTGAGGGCATACATGGCGGCCAGCTTGGCGATGGTGGTGGTCTTGCCCACGCCGGTCGGGCCGACGATGGCCATGATCCGCGCCCCGTTCTTCTTCAGGCGCAGCGGACCGGAACATTTGATGACGTTGGCAAAGGCATCGACCAGCCGCTCCCTGAGCGCCTCGATCTCTTCGCCCAGCTCGGCCGCAGGCCTGATCAGCTCGAGGAGGGAATGAATCCCGTCTGCCCCCACCTCTTCCGAGCGAAGTTCCTTTGCAAGCAACTCCAGCGCCTCCTCGGACAGGTCAAAATCATCTGACAGATTTTTGACAGAAGTTTCCGGAGCGTTCACTTCGGGAAAGGCGACCGGTTTGGATGCTTTCTGCTCACGGGCGGCAACCGCGTTCAACAACAGCTTCTTGATCTCCTCCATCTCCTCCTTGGCAAAGGTTCTGGGAGTGGACTCCTTCTCCGGTTGAAACACCCTCACCTCTTCTGCCGGCTTTTCCATTTGGAAAAGAGGTGGGGCGATTTTCTCCGCATCCTTCCTGGCAAGCGACTCGACCCGCTCCTTCAGTTCCCTCAGTTCCCGGGCCAGGGGAGCCAGCATGGAGTTCTGAAACTCCTCCTTGGTGTTGAGTTCCCGCTCTGCCCTCTCCCGGTACGGGTTCGGGCGTGACGGCGCCTTCTGCTCCAGAGCCGCCGTCACCGCAAAGTAAGGCTTGGAAAAGAGACCCATGATACCTTTGCGCCGTTCCTTTTTCGAAGAAAGGATCATGGCGTCCAAACCCATTTCGGCCTTGACCATCTTCAAGGCCTCCGACATATCAGCCGCTTGAAATGTTTTAACTAGCATTGAGACTTACCACCCCTATCGATTGGATTTTTATACTGGGAGGAATCTCGTTGTGGGAGATGACAGCGAGATTCGGCATAAAGCGTTCGGTAAGCTTTTTCATATGGCGCCTGACACCGGGCGAAGCGATAAGCACCGGCGCGGTCCCCGTCTGGTCGAATTTCTCGGCAGCCTTGCGGATGCCCAGAATGATGCTCTGGGCCGTATTCGGCTCAATGGCAAGATAGCTCCCCTGTTCGGACATCTGCACTGCATCGGCAATGGTCTCCTCCACTTCGCGGTCGAGTGTGAGGATGCACAAGGTATCGTCTTCCCGCTTGTACTGCTCGACGATATAGCGCCCCAGGCTCTGGCGGACAAACTCCGTAAGCGTTTCCGGGTCCTTGGTGACGCCGCCGTAATCGGCGAGGGTTTCGAGGATCGAACGGAGGTCGCGGATCGAGACATTCTCCTTGAGGAGATTCTTGACCACCCGGAGGACCGTTCCGAGACTGAGCAGGGAGGGCACCAATTCCTCCACCACTTTGGGGAGGGTCGATGAGAGGCTGTCCAGCAGCTGCTGGAGCTCCTGGCGGCCGACCAGTTCATGGGCATGCTTCTTGATGATTTCGCTGATATGGGTGGCCAGGATGGTGGTGTTGTCCACCACAGTGTAACCGAATAACTGCGCCCTCTCCCTGTCCTGTCCCTTGATCCAGATCGCGGGGAGGCCGAATACGGGCTCCGTGGTCTGTGACCCGTCCAGGGTGCCGGTAGCGTTCCCCGCATCCATCGCCAGGTACTGGCCGTTCAACTCCCCCCCGCTCACCTTGGCCCCGTTGATGAGGATGTTATATTCATACGGTTTCAACTGCAGATTGTCGTGGATGTGAATGGGGGGGACGATGAAGCCCATCCGTTGGGCGTATTGCTTGCGAATCGAACGGATCCGGTCGAGGAGTTCCCCGTTCTGCGACGCGTCCACCATCGGCACCAGACCGTAGCCGACCTCCAGTTCAAGCATGTCGAGAGGCCTGATGGAAGTACTCTGGTCCCCCTCTTCCGCCTCCTGGGCAACGACGCCTGCGGCCTCATCCTCAAGCACTTCCTTTTTCTCCCGCGCCATGCGCCCCAATAGAAACGACACTCCCGAAAGGAGGAAAAAGGCGAAATGGGGCAGGCCGGGAATGAGGGCAAAGGCGAACAGTACGCCGGAAGCGACGTAAAATGCTTTCGGATAATTGAGCAACTGGCCGGATATTTCATGGCCGAAATTCTTCTCGTCGGCTGAACGGGTAACGATGATGCCCGCGGCCGTGGAGATGATAAGCGCCGGAATCTGCGCCACCAGCCCCTCGCCGACGGTCAAAAGGGTGTAGTTGCTCAGGGCGGCGGAAAGCTCCATCCCCTGCTGCCAGACGCCGATAACGAAGCCGCCGACGATGTTAACGAGCATGATGAGAATGCCGGCAACCGCATCCCCCCTGACGAACTTGCTCGCGCCGTCCATGGAACCGTAAAAATCCGCTTCGCGGGAAACCTTCGTCCGGCGGGCCTTCGCCTCTTTGTCGTTGATGAGGCCGCTCGAAAGATCGGCGTCAATGGCCATCTGTTTGCCGGGCATTGCATCGAGGGTGAATCGGGCGGCAACCTCCGCCACCCGCCCGGCGCCCTTGGTGATGACGACGAAATTGATGATGACGAGGATGAGAAAGATGACCGCTCCGACCACATAATTGCCCCCCACCACAAACAGGCCGAACGCCTTGATGACCGCCCCGGCCGCTTCTGCCCCCTCGCTGCCGTGCAAAAGGATGAGGCGGGTGGAGGCGATATTGAGCGCCAGGCGAAACAGCGTCGTGATCAGGAGTATGGAAGGAAAAACCGAGAAATCGAGGGCCTGGATGGTATAGAGGCTGACCAGCAGTATGACCAGGGAGATGGTGATATTCGCAGCGAGAAAGATATCGAGGAAAAAAGCCGGCAGGGGGATGATCATCAGGGCAAGAATGCCGATTAATGCCACCGCCATGTAAATGTCGGAATTATTCCTGAACGGTTGGACATCGATAATTTCCGCTGCCTGATTGGCCATACAAACTTTTCCTTCGTAAAATCAACAGGTTTAAAACTCCACGCATCTTTGTGCAACCGGTGTGCCAGCGACCTCTCTTTAAGCTATGAAGCGGCGAAAATCCGCGTTGGATACAAGGAAAGATTTTTTCAGGAGTAAATCTGCGATTTTTAAGGGATACATAATGGTATAATCAAGAAGCTGACGACGGCATTTTGAATAGGGACGGGTCAACATTTTGACCCGGCAAGTGGATGTTTCCCGGACAACATCAGCCAAGTTGGCAGAACAGTTCACAACGTGTCTTTTTTTGTTGATAAAATAGCCGCAAAACTATATCTTTCCAGAGTTTTACTACATTATCGGGATGAAGGATCTATGCGCTTACTTATCCAGTTACTGTTCCTGATCATCGCAGCGCTTCTTACGGCATGCACCAGCATGGTTCCGCGCGAACATCTCCCCTATCCGCTGACCAACGATGAGTTCGGCAAGACGGTCAAGGTGGTTACCGTTCCTTTGCCGGTTATCGCCTCCAGTCCCAACGAAGGGATTATCTACGGCGGACTTGCCGCCTTCCTCCTGCACAACAGCAAGGACGAGGTCAGCACCCTCCTGGCGCCCCAGGTGAACTACAATCAGAACTTCGGCATCACCTCGTCCCTCTTCGGCTCATTCTATCCTTCACCCGACCGGAACTGGGAGTTCAACCTGTCGAAATCGACCAAGGTCAACGAGGACTACGAGTTGAGGATCCGCGACAAATCGTTTCTGGACAAGAATCTGGAGCTGAACGCCTTTCTTTTCTCCTTTACCGATGGTTCAGCGCGCTTCTTCGGCTTCCAGTCCACCAGCAGCAAGTCCAATGAAACGAACTACGCCGACCTGGAAAACGGATTCAGTGTTTCTGCCGGCTACCCCCTCTACCGCCGTATCCAGCTGGTCATCGGCGAGCGCTACAAAAAGGTCGATATCAAGGAGGGGGCCGTCACCAGCGTCCCCTTCATCCGCAGCCGGTTCGACACCACATCCGTCCCCGGCATCGACGGATTTACCGCCCATGCGCAAAAACTCGCCCTCGTCTATTCCTCCCTCGACTCCCCGACCCTTCCGACCTGGGGGGGGTATGCCAAGGTTTCCGTAGAAGCCAGCCTCAAGGCCTTCGGCAGCAGCGCCGATTACCGGCATTACGAGGTCGAGGCAAAGGCGTATTATCCGCTGGCCAACTCCAGGTTCATCAGCGTCGCCCACATCGCCTACAACCAGACCCTCGGCAATGACGTGCCGTTCCTGGAAAGGAGTATCCTCGGCGGGGAAACGACCCTGAGAGGTTACGGCCGCAACCGCTTCATCGACAGCAGCTATCTGCTCTTGAACCTTGAGGAGAGGATACGGCTGTTCCGCTGGGAAGTATTCAACGTCAGGGCGGACTGGGAGATCGCCCCGTTCGTGGACCTGGGATCGGTGATGGAATATCTGAACAAGGCCAGCACCAAGAGCTTCGAGTTCAATCCCGGCCTCGGCTTCAGGGCAGTGGTGCGGCCGAACATCGTCGGCAGGGTGGATATCGGTCTCGGCAAGGAAGGGCCGTCGGTGTTCGTCGGGCTGGGGTATCCGTTTTAGTCCTTTTCCTGCCAATTGAAACATTAAGCCCCGTCATTGTCGATGGGGCTTTTTTGTTTTTCATTCAAGCAATTACTATAAAAACGTCTTTATAAGCTACTGGCCTTGTGTTATTACAAACGGGGCCAGTAACATCTAATAAAAACAAGACTTTTTTCCTCATGAGAGTCCGAGTTTGCCAGAGGTGATGAATTGGAAAGAACCATCCGCAAGAACCTGAAGGGGATCGGGTATGGCTTCTGATCTGGTCTTTTACGGCAGCCTCCTGACGGAGATCAAGGATCGGATCAGGCAGGCCCAAACCCGTGCGGCACTCTCCGTCAATGCCGAAATGATCGGCATGTATTGGGACATCGGTCGGATGATTCATCAGAAGCAGCAGTTGGAAGGCTGGGGCAGAGGGATCATTCCCCGCCTGGCCAGGGATATACGAAATGAATTGCCTGAAGTAAAAGGATTCTCAGAAAGAAATATCGGTTACATGATTCGATTCTTCCGGGAATATGGAGATCCACCAATTTTGCAGCAGCCTGCTGCAAAATTACCAAAAGAGCAGGCGTTCTCCACAATTGTGCCGCAGGCTGCGGCACAATTACAGAACCTTGAAACCGTTACCATCTCCGCACAGCTTGCGTTCGGGATTCCGTGGTTCCACCACGTTATCCTCATAGAAAAAGTCAAGGACCTGCCTACCCGCCGCTGGTACATGCAGCAGACCATCGAACAGGGATGGAGCCGAGATACGCTGGCTGCCATGATCAAAAGTAACTCCCATATCCGCCAGGGGCAGGCTGTCAGCAACTTCTCGGACCGCCTCCCCGCGCCGCAGTCAGAGCTTGCCCGCCAGTTGCTGAAGGACCCCTATCTCTTCGATTTTCTGACCATGGAAGAACCGTTTCACGAGCGGGAATTGGAGACGGGACTGGTCAGGCATCTGGAAAGATTTCTGCTGGAGCTGGGGCAGGGTTTCGCCTTTGTCGGGCGCCAGTACCACCTGGAAGTCAGCGACAAGGATTTCTACCTTGATCTGCTTTTTTATCACCTCAAATTGCGCTGCTTTATTGTTATCGAGCTGAAAAAAGGCGAATTCAAGCCGGGATATGCCGGCAAGATGAACTTTTACTGCTCGGTGGTGGACGATCAGTTCAAGAACGAAACCGATCAGCCCACCATCGGCCTCATTCTCTGCCAGACCAAAGACCGCATTCTGGCCGAATACACCCTGCGCGACATCCACAAACCCATCGGGATCTCCGCCTATGAGCTGACCCGCGCCCTGCCGGAGAATCTCCAGTCCAGCCTGCCGACGGTAGAAGAGATTGAGGCGGAATTGGCACAGGAGGTGCTGTGACAGGGAAGCATTTAGACGTAACCTGTGCCATCATCGAACGCGACGGTCTAGTACTGGCCGCCCAACGTAGCGCATCCATGAGCCTGCCGCTCAAATGGGAGTTTCCAGGTGGCAAGATCGATCCCGGCGAATCACCGGAAGAGTGCCTGCGGCGCGAGCTGCATGAGGAATTGGGCATTCACGTGAACGTCGGGAAGTGCCTACCGGCCAGCAAACACCGTTACTCGACCTTCGCAGTCACGCTCTACCCGTTCATTTGTTCAATCGGTTCAGGTGAGATCGTCCTCCACGAACACGCTGCCATCGCCTGGCTCCCGCCGCAGGAACTCCACACGCTCGACTGGGCCGAGGCAGACCTGCCGGTGATCGAGGCGTATCTTGACGAAAGCGAGATTGTCGCCCGATGAGGAAACTCGCCCCCGGCATCTACGAAGCACTCCTCGACGAGTACCTGCGTGATACCTTGGCGCGGCATCCTGAACTACGGCCCTTTTGGGGCAAGATTGACGCATGGGGGCCTCCGATGCCCCGGCGGTAGAGTGGCTGGCAAATTTGCCAAACGTCGAAGTCCGCGTCTCCTACGACACCGAGAGAACCAGGCTCCATGCCAAGGCGTACCATTTCAGGCGCAACAGCGGGAGGCAAATACCGCCCAGCATCACACCGATGGGCAGAACATGATTCACCATCAAGAGCGGGGTTACACGATTCTGGTCTTTGCCCGCGACCAGAAAAGGCGCAACAATGTCACGGTGCCGTTTACCTATCTGGGGCCGGTGGATATGGTGAGTTACGAGAGCGACCGGCCGATCAAGATGGTCTGGCGGCTCAGGCATCCGATGCCGGTGGAGATGTTTGAGGATAATCGGAGAGGTGGGTAGAACTTTGATTTGGCCAGACAGTATGGTATCAATAATCAAGTTCTTGCAGACTAGATCCATGTAAGTACTCGTTATCATTAATAAACTGAGCCTAACTTATGACAATATCGCCAAAATTTAAACCAAACTTTTTGCAATGGCCAGTTGATCGAGTCGACCAGACTTGGCGTGCATATATTGTTGAACCCAAAGAATATGAACCGAGTATTCACGGAGAAATTTTTTCTGCAGCTCTAAACTACCTTACCGTTCCTGCTTATGAACAAATAGAACCAACTTTTTCGATATCCTCAGGCGATAAAAGCATGGAACGAAACGCTCGTGGAAATGAAACCACAGTTGGTGCCCCAAAGCATTTCGATCTGATTACCTTTCCCGAGGCATTTCTTCCAAAGGAGGACTTGCTATCAACTCTCAAAATGATAAGCATGTTAAATGAAATCGGTTGTGTTCATGTCGGTCTGCGGCCTTCAAAAAGTCCCGACCGTCATCTGTTCCGAGCTAATGAACTTTGCGATATTGTAAAGGAAATTGTTGAAACTGTACCTGATATTGTAATTGAGGATTTTACTCAGTTTTGTAATTGGCTCAAGTTACAAAATAATGAAGACAACTTCAATGTTGCATGCCTCTTTACTCTCGATTCCGCACAAAAAGTACGAGTGTGCTTACATCCAAAACTTGTTTGTTCAAAATTTGAAGTTCATCCAGAATACGATAGGAACATGAAGGAAGCTGATTTACTTACACTTGTTGAGCTGATTCCACAGGATAAGTCACTACTCTCCGTTACCATCCAACCGCTGATTTGTGCTGATGTGCTTTTCATTGCTGCAGCTAGGCCTTACAACAATCCGCTGTGTGCCGCGAATTATAATGCCGATTGTTTTGACTCTCCTCCTGACCATATCGATATCGTTTCCGTGGTAACCCGAACCCCACAGGTTCCAATTTCTTCTGCTGATGGCGTTCGCCGACAGTGGCAGCAAGAATTCCGAACCTCTTTTAGTCGTGCAGCAAAAGAATTAGTTCGCCATTACACTTCCATATTTATTCTTTCAAATTTCAGAAATTTCTCTAGGTCTGTTACCGGTGGGCTTTCTGGAGTATTTCTTCCGATTCAGGTTTGCCCTGAAACATATAAAAGTTACATACAATTTACTGCATTCGGTCGCAAGAATAGGTCAAAGAATAAAGACAACGTCTGGTTGTTCCCAACCAAAGATATCAGTAAATATGACAAAAATATTTCAAGTCTTGGCTATATTGCCTCACTTGATCCTGATAACGAAAGCAGATCAATAGCATACCTGTTCGGATTTACTATCCCCCGATTACCACGGCATTTCACTCGCTGGCCAGCTACACAAAAATTGAGACCAACGAAAATTGAATTAAAACCCGCAATATTAAATGATCTGGGCGCTGTTACATTCATAAATGAGGATGTATAATGAGCAAAATAATTTCAAAAAAACGAAAAAAGCACTTGTTGGACAATTGGCTGGCGTGGGCAGCATTACATCATTTTTTGCCTGCACCCCTGCTACGTGAGCTGTCATACGTCATTGTTGAACACATTGGCGGCGGCAAACTCAGTTTCAAACGGCTATTCGATGAAGTCACTCCTGAAGGACCTTCTGCTTTTGCCACATGGCTGATTCAACCACGTCAGACTTCATCTCAGCTTGCCAAATACCTTCAATATCGAATCAGGTCATTCACTTGGCAAAGCGATGAAGGAGGCTTTCTCTCTCTGGTAAGAGATGACATGCCTGATGCGGTTGGTCCCTCTCTTCTGGAAAGAGCAGTAGAGCTTGGTGCCACCGATTATTTTTCATGCAATGTGTCAATGGAGACTGAAACAGATTTCAATCAAACAAGCATGCAGCATTTTATTCGCGCATTTGTGTTGGCACGATCATCCTTCATGGATAAGAGTACCGATGATTTTATGAAGGAGCTCGACTCTTCACTACAGACCGTCGAAATGCCACTTTTATCAATAATGCTAAAACATTTCGGAGACTTGTGTGCTGATGCGGATGAATGGGACAAGGCAAGAAGAATTTATGAAAAGGTCAACCACCAATTTGAGAATTTCAGCGATCCTGTGTGGTCCGAATTTGTGCAGATGATGAAAGAGATTGTCACTCAATCACATGCAACCGCAATTCGAACACTTCATAGTGCTAAAGATTCTGCTGGGTTACTTAATGTAGCGCTTTCCCGCAACACAATTACAACAGCCTCACTTTTACATGGAAATGCTTCATTTGATGCCTTTGTCGCGACAAGCCAGGCAAACGCTGACATCTTTCCATCGGATCTTCGCGCATCAATTCTCTTGCCACCATTACTTCACAATACACATGATACAGCTGCAGCAATGGGGAATTGGCTCAATGGAAAATTTAATGACGCCAACAAACGTTTCTGGGCAGTTTTGCGTAGACAAATTGCTCTGGGTTTGGCTACTGAAAGCCGTGCAACTAAGGCTTGGTATGGAAGAAGTCTTATTAGTGAAATTGAGCAAACTGTTGGTCGGAATGAGCGACATACATTTAACTTGGCGTCACGTCTGCTAGTAGAATCTGGAATTTGCGAGGCTGTTTCCAAAATAAATTGGACTGTGCACATAATTTCCTCTTATGTTGATCAGTCGAGCGTTGATTTCATAATTAAGCATGCAGAGATTCATGAAGGAGCAAAAATAGAACGCCAACTAGTTGTTATTGAGCTTTTCAGGGAATGGACAAACAGGATCCCTCTAGAAAGCAAAGAGTTGGCATCATCCATGTTGAAATACGTTGCTGCTCTTGCACATGTGCCAGCTTCCTTTCATTCTAACCAAAATGTCGGCGGCAATAGTTTGAAGGTGCTACAAAGTCTTGCCAAAGAGCGCCCGGAGTTCCGACAGCTCATTATTCCTGAGATCGTCTCAATATTTAAAACCCACCTACAAGCACAAGGCTTTTGGACAGGAACTGAAAATGCGTTGAAATTAGTCTCGGAATATCTTGAGGTGTTTGCCGAGAAGGATCTTCTAGAAGTTGTCGAATCAACTCTTTCGATGCTGGAAGAAACAAAGCCTAAAACTGGCATGTGGCCAATTATTCGACCAGCAATGTGGTTACTTGTTTCGAGCCCAGTTAAGCGGTTCATAAAGCATCGCTCTGACCTTGGCCAAAGAATTTTGGATATCGTATTGCGATTCGGTTTAGAACAAGAGAGTGAAAGCACTAATGTGCTGTTTTATCTGCATAATTTTGACCCCGCGCTTCTCAACACCCCATCCATACAGGAATCTTTGCAAGATACTGTTAAAAAAGTGCGCCAAAAAGCTACTAAAATCAACTCTAGCGATGTGGTTGATCAAATCCAAGCGTTACTACTTGCACCTACTTTGGCCGGTCCTGAGGGTATTGATGAAGCATTGCAGGGGCTCACTCTCATTTTGGACTCTGCAATAGCACCCAGGCATAGTTTTGTCTTGGCTTACGCATACGATGCATTGCTGCTGCTTATTAACAATGGTCAGAAGATTGCCGATGCGCTCAACATGACTTTGGAGCAGTTTCGAGATAAATTGAAACCAATTTACCCATTAGTAATCCAATTATGGCAGGAAGCAACAAAGCGCCCCCTCATTTTAGCGTCGTTTTCGTTCGACCAGGCGACAAAACCAGATAAAATCATAGTTCATAATTGGGCATTTGCTTCTATGAGCTTTGCCGAAATGCTGCAAGATATCGGAGGGGTAGAGAAAGTCTTGGTGACTGCTGCAGTGCAACCAATGCTTGCTGATGGAATTGCATTAGCGCGCGCTACCAAGTCAGTCGCAGAAAAAAGTGACATTTTTGATGTCGATTCAATTCGTCTTGAAAGTCGCGAGACGTTCTATTCTGTTCTCGGACGACGATTGGTGATTTTACAGCGATTGAGTGCTGAACAAGGAGCTGAACTATGTAATTCGCTGGTGCATCAATGTCTCAATCATGGCCCAAGCGAAATTGATGCAGCAGTTTTTTTGGAAGCGATTCGTCTTGATTTATGCGGCTATGGTTCTGCGTTGATGTATTCAAATTATAAAAAACGCCTTGAGAGCAAGCGAGATCTTCGTTTGACTCTTATGCCAATTTTGCAAGCGATGAACTACAACGGAGAGGCGGACGATGACGAGTGACCTTATGCCATCCAGGAACAACACAAGGAATTTAAATCAGGATTCAGGGGACCTCACCGGGGACGCTGATCTTTCATGCAGTGTTCAGAATCTGGTGCATGAATGGGCCGACCAAGATGATAAGTTGAAACTGTAGTAACCATGAGGTCGTATTGGAAGAAAATGTGACCAACCGCACATCTTACATCAAACACTTCGCCTCCCTCAACCGCGCTCCCGGCGCGACGTGGACCGAGGCCACCAAGCGCAAGGCCCCGCACAAGCCGCTCCTACTGATGGCGGTGTTGGACCTGGTGCATCGTGGCGTCATCACCGCACCATTCATCGCCGTCACCGGCGATCTGGTGGAGCTGAACGAACTGTTCAACCTCTACTGGCGACGGATCATCCCCTTAAGCCAGGCCAGCAGCATCGCCTTTCCCTTCTCCCGCCTCGACCGCGAACCGTTCTGGGAGCTGGTGCCGCAGCCGGGCAAGACGATGAATGACCGACATCGATTTTTTTTAGCCGCAGATCAAAGCGGAAAAGTCGGATTAGAATCAACCCCTGTACGTAATTGGTGATTAATCGGCAGTTATCCTCAGTTTCCGGCTTTTCTGCGTACCATTAGATTTTTGAAGGGCTGTTCCGTGTCATGCAGCAGGTGGGCTGCCGGGTCAGGCTTGAGTGGCCTCATAGGGGTCGTGTCTCAACTCCATACAGATTCAAACTCTCAATCCCGCAACCTGCTCCAATCCGATCTGCCACTCTTCAAACCAGAACACTCTTGGCAATAATTACAGCAAAACAATATATATTCAGGCATATAGAAAAACGGGGACGGATATATTTCCCGGCTTTGTTCACCAACCAGCCATTCGGTGAACAAGAGTCGGCTATCAGGTGTTGACGCTGGTATAACCGAGGGTTATACTGAATCCAAAAGGAGGTATAACCATGCAAGCCATAAAAACAGCTATCTCTATCGAAAAAGACCTTTTTGATCAAGCCGAGAAAATGGCGCGTTCAATGAAGGTCTCGCGCAGCAAGCTTTTCGTGATCGCATTGCAGGATTTCATTGAACACCAGAAAAACAAGGAATTGCTTGCTCAGATCAACGCGGCATACGCCGAAGAACCTGATGCGTCGGAACAGACCCTTCGTCGTAAATCACGTCGTCAGCATCGACACATGGTGGAGGGCGAATGGTAATCAATCAAGGAGATATTTATTGGATTGAGCTTGACGAGCCTGAAGGCTCGGAACCGGGTTACCGGCACCCTCACGTTATTGTCCAGAATAACCTTTTCAACCGCAGTCAAATCAGATCGGTGCTCGTTTGCCCCTTAACTTCAAACCTCAAACGTGCAAATGCACCCGGCAACATCCTCCTTGAGCAAAAGGAATCAAACCTGCCCAAGCAAAGCGTCGTCAATGTCTCGCAGGTTTTCACAGTGGATAAGAAGCAACTGGACGAATATATCGGAACGTTATCGCCAAAGCGAATCCGTGAAATCCTCGATGGAATCAACCTTGTCCTTGAGCCACGTGATGTAGATTGATACGTGAGATGTTTCTCCAGGTGCCGGCTCCTTATGACATGGGGCCTCCGACCCTGCTCCCCTGTGGAGAAAAGGCGGGGGCAGTCCCTGACATGAGACATTAGACATGGAGAGTAACAGTGAACCTACACGCCTCCTTTTGCACCCCTGGCAACTCCAAAATCCGACTGTCCAACGCCCACGCCATCGCCATTCACGAAACCTACCCCGTCACCCCCGGTCACGGCCTGATCGTCTCGGCCCTTATAAACAGGATAAGTACGTTAACGAAGTAATTTTCTGCCCAAAAAACATAAAATTACTTCCAACTTACTAATGCTAACTTACTAATGCAGCACATAGTTTAGGTGAGTAAATTTACTCAGCCATTGAGTAAATTTACTTGAACCTGATATTCCTTTGTGATACAAGCAAGTTATGAACTATTCTCGATCGTTGCAAGCAGCCCTGCTGGCCACTCTTTCCCGCCCGACACCGGTCATTCATGTCCTGATCGGTCCCCGCCAGGTGGGCAAGACAACCATTGCCCGCCAGATTGGGGAGGCTATCGGCATCCCCACCGTCTATGCGACCGCCGACAGTCCGGTACCACTGGATGCAGCCTGGATCGAGACCCACTGGCGCCGCGCGGTTGCCGCGGGAACTGCAACTGGAGCACCGGTACTTCTGATGCTCGACGAACTGCAGAAGGTGAAAGGGTGGAGTGAAACCCTGAAACTGCTCTGGGATACCCGTTCAACCGGCCCGGATATCCGGGTGCTGATTCTTGGTTCTTCGGCACTCATGATGCAAGAGGGGTTGACCGAAAGCCTTGCCGGTCGGTTCTTCCTGCATCGCTGTACGCACTGGGGGTATCCGGAATGTCGCGATGCCTTCGGCTGGAGCCTGGAGCAGTGGATTTATTTCGGCGGCTATCCGGGAGCAGCAGCATTCATTGATGACGAGATCTCCTGGAAACGGTATATCAGCGACTCGCTGATAGAAACGGTGCTGGCACGTGACGTTCTCCAGATGAGCAAGGTTGCCAAGCCGGTGCTTCTCCGACATCTATTTGCCCTTGCCGCCACACTGCCTGCCCAGTGCGTTTCCTATACCAAAATGCTCGGCCAGCTGCATGATGCCGGCAACACCACCACCCTTGCCCATTACCTGAAGCTGCTGGAATCAGCATTCCTGGCCAGCGGGCTCGAACTGTTTTCGCGGGGCGTCCAGCGCAAGCGGGGAAGTAGTCCCAAGCTGGTGCTCTGGAACAACGCCCTGGTAAACGCCCTTTCAACCCGCTCTTTCAGCAACTCCATCGGTGATACGATCTGGTGGGGACGTCTTGTGGAAAATGCCGTTGGCGCCCATCTCTGCAACAGCCTCAATTCTGTGGAGTATACCGTCACCTACTGGCGTGATGGCGATCATGAAGTTGATTTCGTAATCGCACGGGGGCATGACGTCTGGGCTATCGAGGTAAAGAGCGGCAGAAGCGGCAAAACTGCCGGATTGATCAGGTTCCGGGCACGTTATCCGGATGCCAAAGCTATACTGGTTGGAGCCCAAGGTATTCCGCTGGAGGAGTTTTTCTCACAGGATGTTAGAACTTGGCTGGTGTAGGATAAATAATTCGAGGGAAGATGAGGGTCGGGGGGAATAACTTCAAAGCGGAGGTTTCACCCTGCTTCCTTGCCGGCTCCCCCGCCTTTCCAGCTCGGAATCGATGGTATTCAGCACCTCGAACTTCTTCAGCGACCAGAGGGGGGCAAGAAGATGGTCCCGGTTGCCGTCGCCGGTCAGGCGCTGGACGATGATCGAAGGATCGAGCCGCTCGATAAAGTCGCAGACCACCCCCACGTATTCGTCACGCTCCATCACTTTTACCCTGCCATGCGCATAGTCATCGGCGAGCTTTGTATCACGCATCACGTGGAGGAGGTGGATCTTCACCCCGTCCACGCCGAGCGCGTTGAGGACCTCGGCGCCGGCCAGCATCTCCTCGCGACTCTCGCCGGGGAGACCGAGGATGACATGGGCGCTGACCCTTATATGCCTGTCCTTGCACTCCTTTACCGCACTGGTAAAGGAGGAGAAATCGTGTCCCCGGCCGATCAGGCTTAAGGTGCGGTCGAGGTGGGACTGCAACCCGAGCTCCAGCCAGAAATAGGTTCTTTGCGCGTATTCGGCGAGGAGGTCGAGCGTCTCCGACGGGAGGCAGTCGGGGCGCGTGCCGACGATCAACCCGACCATGTCCTCCACCGCCAGGGCCTCGTCGTAAAGGGTGCGCAGCCGTTCCACCGGGGCATAGGTGTTGGAGTATGCCTGGAAATAGGCGAGGAATTTTTTCGCCTTGTATTTCCGCACCATCACCTCTTTGCCGTGTTCGAGCTGCTCGGCCACACCCCTTTCGCGGACAATGCCGAACGAGCCGGAACCGGCGCCGCCGCAGTAGATGCAGCCGGCGCTCCCCACCGTCCCGTCCCGGTTCGGGCAGCTGAAGCCTGCATCGACGGAAATCCTGTGGACCCGGCAACCGAATACCCGCTTCAGCTCTTCGGAAAATATCCTGTAACGCTTCACTTGACCACCACGAATGTTTTCCGCTCCTTGTCCCACACGTACCCCTTGCCGCTCCAGATGGCCTCGATGGATTTCCAGTCAAGCCCGAGACCTTTCAGCTCTTCCGTCAGGTAGTAAGCGGGCATGATCTCATTGTCGTCGATACGGCCGTCGCCGTTGGCATCCGCCCAGTGGAAGGCGCCGACCGTCACATCGGCGCTGCCGCCGATGGGCTCGGTACGGTTGATGCCGCCGGTATTGACGATGATCTTCCCGCCGAAGGCCGCCTTCCCGTTGACCGGCGCCGTTTCCGGGATCTGCACGGTATAGGATACGGAGACCGGCCCGTTGCCGCCCGGAATGAGCCATTTTACCTCGGCTGCGGCAGGTTCCCCCGACGAGGCCGCCGGAACCGCTTTGACGAGCCGCCAGCCGGCGGGAAGCTGCTCCTTGATGATGAACCCCCTGCTGCCGCTATCCCTCCGCGTCACCTTGATCTGCACGGGAACGATCTCGCCGGGTGCTGCGTAATGGGGAAGCCACCTGACCGCAGTTGGGGTTGCCGCCAGTTGCCGGATGAATAAATAAATCGTCAGCCCGGCGGCCATCAGGACAACTGCTGCCGCAATGACCAGCCGGCGTTTCGTTGGCGTAAACGAAGGGGTAGGCTCTTCCTCCATTACGGCAGGCCCCTGGCGGAGGATCTCTTCCAGCTCCACGTCCAGGGCCGTTGCCAGCTTTTCCGCGTTCTCGCGCTTGATGGTCGGGTAACGATTGTTTTCCCAGCGGGAAATGGTATCGGTCGTCACGCCGACAACGCTCGCCACATAGAGTTGGGTGAGCTTCTTTGCCTCCCGGATGCTTTTTATCGTTGTCCCGTCAATGGCGACACCGGGGAGTGGCGATTTTTCAGTTTTTTCCGCTGGATTGTCCATAGATTTATTCTAGCAGCTTATTTACTGATTTCGTTGATCTTTTTACTTTTTCATCCATGTCAATCTCCGCCTTCTGGACCCGACATCGGGTGGAATTGCTATAGATGTCGATAGCCTGGGTGCCGATCGTATGGTATTTTTTAACACACGTGGTTAAAATTCAACCCAAAAAGGAGTCCGTACATGAAAAAAATCATCGCAGCAGTGGCACTCACCATCTTCGCCGCCGGGACGGCATTGGCCGCCGACACCATCACCCTGCCGGCCAAAAACGGCAACGTCACCTTCAACCACAAGATGCACCAGGATACGCTGAAAGATTGCAAGATCTGCCACGAAAAGGGACCGGGCAAGATCGAAGGGTTCGGCAAAGAGTTAGCCCACAAGACCTGCAAAGGCTGCCATGAGGAGAAGAAGGCAGGCCCGACCAAGTGCGGTGATTGCCACAAGAAGTAACAGCCGTACCGGCGTTCAGCGTGCTGCGTAATTCAACGTGGCACGCAGCACGAAAAAAGGGGTGGACCGGTTCCACCCCTTTTTTCATTGCAGGCGGCAGGCAAAGATTGTATCTTCTCAGGCGATGAAACGCTACTTTTCTGAAAATGCCCTGCTGCAGATGCGCGACGCGATAGCCGGTGCGCATGGCAATGAAGTCTTCTTCCTCGGCCGCACCGACGAAGCGAAACTGGTCATCGATGCGGAACCATTGGCCCGCGGCAACCGCGATGCGGTGGCGGCGATCATGATCGCCGCTTCGTTCGGCGACGTGGTCATCCACAATCACCCCTCCGGCGTTCTCACCCCTTCCCGGGCCGACCTTGAGATCGCTTCCCTGCTCGGCAACCAGGGGGTCGGTTTCTACATCATCGATAACGCCGCAGAGCGTTGCTACCAGGCGGTTTCCCCCTTTGCCCGGACCGCCGTAGAGCGCCTCTCCTACCCGGAGATCGAGCGCTGGTACGCCCCCGCCGGCATCCTCGCCGAACACCTCAAGGGGTACGAGCACCGCGCCGAGCAGACCCGTATGGCCTTTGCCGTTGCCGAGGCGTTCAATGAAGAACGCATAGCCGTCATCGAGGCGGGAACCGGTACCGGCAAGTCCCTCGCCTACCTCCTTCCCGCGGTCCTCTGGGGCATCCGCAACCGGGAGCGGGTGGTCATCTCCACCAACACCATCAACCTGCAGGAGCAGTTGATCAAAAAGGACATCCCTTTCCTGCAAAAATACGGCGACCTTGATTTTCGGGCAGTCCTGGTAAAGGGACGCAACAACTATCTCTGCATGAGGAAACTGGAAAGCGTCAAGGCTGAGCCGACTCTGTTCAAGGACGATGCCGCCAACGAGTTGCAGGCGATCATCGACTGGAGCAGGAAGACCGGCGAGGGGTGCCGCAGCGACCTCTCCTTCATCCCCAGAGACGAAACCTGGGAAGAGCTCTCCTGCGAGGCCGACCAGTGCGGCAGGGTCAAGTGCCCCCACTACACGCGCTGCTTCTTCTACAAGGCACGCCGGGAAGCCGCCGGCGCCGACCTGCTGGTGGTGAACCATGCCCTGCTCATGGCGGATGTGGCCGTCCGGCAGGAAACCGGCTACGGTTCAACCGCCATACTTCCCCCATTCGAGCGGCTCATTTTCGACGAGGGTCATCACCTGGAGGATGTGGCGACGAGTTTCCTCTCCGCCCAGGTTTCCCGCAACGGCCTCTTGAAAATAATCGGCAAGTTGCAGCACCCGCGCAAGGCCCAGCGTGGCCTGTTGCCGCTTCTTTCCGCCCAGCTGTCACGGGAAGTGCCGGAAGCACTCGACGACATCTACATGGAAGTTGCCGCCATCCTCGAAGGGCGGATCATTCCCCGGCGGGGCGCTGTCAGCGACGCCATAAACCGCACCATGGACGCCATCGGCGCAGCCCTTATCGCCCATCTCCGCCGCGACAGGGAAAAGAAGGAGGAGCTTAAGCTGCGCCTCACTCCCGTCATTTACGCAAGCGCCTTCTGGATGGAGGTGGAGGAGCGGGTAAATGAGCTCTGCGAGGAGTTGGCCGACTATGCGTCTGCGCTCAGGAGTTTCCTCAAGGCCTGCGAAAAGCTCCCCGACAGGGTAGTGGAAAAACTGTCGGGAAACCTGGTGGACCTGAAGGGGGTGAAGGGGAGACTCGAAACGGCCCAGGAAAATCTTCGCTTTTTCATCGCCCGGGAGGAGGGATTTTGCCGCTGGTTCGAAGTGAGAAAAGGGGCGAAAGGGATGGTGGTGAAGCTCTGCTCCTCCCCACTGGAGGTGGCGGAGTCCATAAAGTCGGTGATACTCGACAAGTTCAAGACCGTTGTCGTCACTTCCGCCACCCTGGCGGTAGGGGAGCGCTTCGACTATCTGGAAAGAAGAACCGGATTGAGCCTCGTAAACCGGTCGCGCGTCACGGAGCTGCTCCTCGCCTCCCCCTTTGATTACGAGCACCAGACTTTCGTCGGCATTCCCGCCGATATCCCCGAGCCGGTCGCAGCCGGCTTCGAAGCGGCACTCCGGGAGTACCTCCTGCGCGGACTCACCATCTCCCAAGGGCGGGCGTTCGTACTATTCACCTCTTACGACCTGCTCAGCCGCGTTTACAATCATCTGGCCGAACCGCTGAAAAGAGCGGGTCTGACCCCGATGCGCCAGGGTGAAATCAACCGCCACCTGCTCCTTTCCCAGTTCAAAAAGGCGCACAACGCCGTGCTCTTCGGTACCGACTCTTTCTGGGAAGGGGTTGACGTGAAGGGGAGAGCGCTGGAGCTGGTGGTAATCACCCGCCTGCCGTTTCGGGTGCCGACCGAACCGATCCTGGAAGCGCGGGCCGAGCATATTGCCGCATGCGGCGGCGACCCGTTCATGGAATACACCGTCCCGCAGGCAGTTATCAAGTTCAAGCAGGGTTTCGGCAGACTGATCAGGAGCCGGGAGGATCGGGGTGCTGTGCTGATCCTCGACAGCCGCGTCCTGTCGAAAAACTACGGCAGGTTCTTTCTCAGGTCGCTCCCCGGTGCCCGCATGGTCCAGGGAAACGGAGACGAGGTTTTCGCCGGGATGGCCGGGTTTTTTAACCCTTCGACCGCATCTCCCGCTTCGCAATAAAGTTGTAGCACTGAAAATAACAGAGGGTCGTAAGGATAAAGACGAAGAGGATGGGGTACTGGGCTCCCGGCGCCTGGGGCGCCCGGAGGATGAAGATGATGAAGAAGATGAAGAGCGATGCCTTGATGATATCGCCGGTCAGTCTTTTCCTGCGCAGCGCCAACATATCGGCAGGAGAAAGAGAGGTACTGCACGAATTGACCTCACGCTTTGCTTCATGGGCGGCAAACCGGTAGACGGGGTAGAAGAAAATGACCTGCACAACGAGGGTCCTCAGGATGCTGTTGATGAATATCTGCGACGGGACGTGGGCCTGAAACCAGAAAGCAACGCCGGCAAGGAGCAGCAGCAGAAAGGCCTGGACCACGTAATAAATCGTAATCAACCGCCCCAATCGCTTAAAATCAAAACCATTTGCCATAGTATTCTCCGCATCTATCAAGGCTTTTTCTCTTCTCACCGATGCACACACCATAACAAATAAAATAGTGTTTTACAAGCAAAAGTAGCTGCCGCGGCATGGCCTCCTGTAAGAGGCACAAAAAAGGCCCCATCAAGGGGCCTTTTGAGTATCCGATGGCTTGACGGCAGTTACTTCTTGTGGCATTCACCGCACTTGGTCGGGCCTGCCTTCTTGGTTTCGTGACAGCCTTTGCAAAGCTTATGGGCGGCATCTTTGCCAAGGGTCAGTTTAGCAGGAGTCCCTTCACCATGGCAGCTTTTGCAATCGCCGGTGGCGCTGTGTTTCTTGTGGTCGAAGGTAACGTTTCCGTTTTTGGCCTTCAGAACAACGGTGTCAGCGGCAAACGCAGCCGATGCAGCAAAAGCAACCATCAAAGCAACCGCAAGTACTTTCTTCATAATCCTACCTCCAAAAAGATAATATTAAACTTTGCCAAATTTATACCGACAATTAGGTGATGTCAATAAATTTATATCCATTTTCCGCTGATTTGTCAGGCAACTCTCGCCGCGGTAACGACAAAAACCGCCTCGGCTCCGGCGCATTTGAGGGTTTTGGCGCACTCGGCAACCGTGCTGCCGGTGGTATAGACGTCATCGACCAGAATTACCCGTTTTCCCGCAACAGCATCTTTGTCTGTGACGGCAAACGCCCCCCGCACGTTCTCCGCCCTCTCCGTGGCGGCAAGGTTGACCTGCGGCTCGGTCCAACGGACACGGCGCAGATTATGGCGCAAAAGCGGCAGCCGCCACTGTTTCGCCAGAATCCCCCCGAGAAGCACCGCCTGGTTGTAGCCGCGCCAACGCAGTCTTTTTTTATGGAGCGGAACCGGAATGACGAGGTCGGCCGCTACGTGTGCGGCAAAACCGGCCAGATGCCCGGCGGTCAAAAGACCGAGCGGTCGACAGAGGTGAACCTTGTGTCCATACTTGAAACGATGAACGAGATCCTGCACCGGCCCGCTGAAAACAAGGGCGGCACGGGCCGCCGCATAGGCCGGGGGATGGGACAGGCAGGGGCCGCACAGGTGATCGATGCCGTTCTCGGTTGCAAACGGAACACCGCACACGAGGCACAGGGGAGAATTCAGCGGAATGAGTTTCTCACGACAGCCGGCGCAGAGGTGAATGTCGCCGGCGTCGGGAATAAACGTCTTGCAGATGTGACAGAGGGGCGGAAAGAGTATATCGATCAGGGCGCGGAAAAACAACCCTACAGCCCCATGTCCTCGTTCACCACCAGCACCCTGACATCCGTGAGGCGCGGCTTGCGGTCGATGATGGTGGTAATGCGGCAGATCCGGTCCGGCGAATTGCAATCGGAGCAGAAGCCGGTCTTGGAACAGGGGGTATTGTAATTGAGACGCCTGGCATTGGGGGGAGTGGCGCAGTCCTTGATCCGCTTGACGGCAGCGCCCACGTCTCCGTCCACCAGCTTGTTCCGCCCAGCCACAACGATCACCTTTTTGGGACCGAAGAACATGGAGCCGACCCGGTTGCCGGTGGCGTCGATGTTGACCAGGAAACCGGAGAGGGTGACCGCGTTGGTCCCGGTGAGGAACAGGTCGCAGGTAAGCTGACGGCGCATGACCGCCACCCGCTCATCAAAAGAGAGACCCGGCAGACTGTGGTTGAGGATTTCCTTTCCCTCCTCCTTCAGCCGGTCGGCGACCTTTAGATCGGCCACCGACATGGAGCCGCCGAACCCGACGCTGGCAGCATCGGCCGCCTCTTTGACGATATAGTCATAGGCCTCCTGGCCGGTCGGGCAATAAACCGCCGTGAAGCCGTTTTTTCCCAGCGACTCCACCGCCTTCTCGCACTTCTGCTCATAGGTCCAGTCCGTAAGTTCCCGCGTTTTGCTCATGATCCGTTCCGCCTTTCCCATGCGGCGCCTTGCGGTCGCCTCCTGTTTCCCTGTTATTTCACGATCATGCTCTTGCCGGTCATCTCCTGCGGCTGCGGGATGCCGAGCAAATCCAGGATGGTCGGCGCAATATCGGCGAGAATACCAGGGCGAAGCTTTGCATCCTTGCGCGTATCATCCACAAGGATAAACGGCACCTTGTCGCAGGTATGGGCGGTATGGGGGCCGCCGTTCTCATCGACCATGATCTCGGCATTGCCGTGGTCGGCGGTGATGAGCACCCGCCCGCCGAGGCTCCGCACCTTGGCCACCAGCCTGCCGACGCAGTCGTCGACCGCTTCGACGGCACGGATAGCCGCAGCCATGATGCCGGTGTGACCGACCATGTCCGCGTTGGCGAAGTTGAGGATGATCACGTCGTAGAGGTCCTGGTCGAGCCTTTTCAGAAGCTCCTCGGTGACGGGGTAGACGCTCATCTCCGGTTTCTTGTCATAGGTTGCGACCTCCTTCGGTGAGGGGATCAGCGCCCGGTCCTCGCCGGGAAAGGGGACCTCGCTGCCGCCGTTGAAGAAGAAAGTGACGTGGGCGTATTTTTCCGTTTCGGCTATGCGCAGCTGCCTTAAGCCCAGACGGCCGAGCACCTCGCCGAAGATGTTTTTCAGCGCCTCCGGGCCAAAGGCGACCGGCAGGCCGAAGGTCTCGTCATAGGTGGTCATGCAGACGTATGAAGCCAGCCGGGGAAACTGCGACCGCTCGAAACCGGTGAAACCGGCGTCGGTCAGGGTACGGGTTATTTCCCGGGCCCGGTCCGAACGGAAATTGAAGAAGATGAAGCCGTCGCCGTCCCGAACGGTACCGACCGGGGCGCCATTAGCCGTGATCACCGAGGGGAGCACGAATTCGTCGTTGACGCCGTTTTGGTAGCTCTGGTCAATGACTGCTGCGGCAGAAGCAAAACCTTCCCCCTCGCCGCAGACCATGGCCCGGTAGGCCTTTTCCACCCTTTCCCAGCGGTTGTCCCGGTCCATGGCGTAGAAGCGGCCGATGACCGTGGCGATGCGCCCCGCGCCGATCTGTGCAATTTCCTCCTCAAGCCGGGCCAGGTAATCGATACCGCTCTGGGGCGGGGTGTCGCGGCCGTCCAGCAGGCAATGGACAAAAACCTCCTTGACCCCCTCCCGTTTCGCCAGCTGCAACAGGGCGTAGAGGTGGGTGTTGTGGGAATGGACGCCACCGTCGGAAAGGAGCCCGGCCAGATGGAGCCTGCCGCCTGCGGCCCTGGTTTTGGCGATGCAGTCGAGGAGCACCGGATTCTCGAAAAAATCGCCGTCATCAATCGCCTTGGAGATCCGGGTCAGGTCCTGGTAGACAACGCGCCCGGCGCCGATGTTCAGGTGCCCCACCTCGGAATTGCCCATCTGCCCCTCGGGCAGACCGACGGAAAGGCCCGATGTCCCCATCTCAACGTATGGGTAGGATGCTGCAAGCCGGTCCATGTTCGGCGTGTCAGCCTGGGCAATGGCGTTGTTTTCCTGGTGGGGGTTGATCCCCCAGCCGTCGAGGATCATCAGCAAAAGTGGTTGTTTCGGCATCAAGTGTCTCCTCCAAAAAAGTTAGAAGTGAGGAGTAAGTAGTAAAAAGTGGAAGCTGAATCTTCTTACTTCTTACTCTTTACTTCTTACTGATTTCAATGGTGATACGGCTCCCCGTTGATGATGGTGAAGCCGCGATAGATCTGCTCCAGGAGAAAGATCCGCACCATCTGGTGGGTGAAGGTCATCCTGGATAAGGCGATGGTCTTGTATGCCATTGACCTGAAACTGTCACTGAAGCCGTATGCACCGCCGATGGCGAAGGCCAGCTCCTGCACGCCGCCGTCCCGGTTGGCGGCAATGAAGCCGGCGAGATCGGGAGAGGACAGCTGCTCCCCCCGCTCATCGAGGAGAATGAGACGGGCATTCCGCGGCAGGAGTTTTACGAGGCGCTCCCCTTCCCGCTCACGCATGGCTTCGGCGGCCGCCCCCTTTTCCTCCTTGGCTTCGGCCAGCTCCAAAGGAGTATACCTTCTGATGCGGCCGGCGTACTCGTCAATCCCGCGCCGTACCCACTCCTCCTGGGTCTTGCCCACCCAGAGGACCCTCATTTTCATTTCTCTTTATCTTCCCAGAGGTATTCCACCGGAATCTCCACAAGGGGTGCATTGCCCCACAATTCATCCAGGTTGTAATGACGTCTCACTTCCTCCTGAAAGACATGGACGATCACGTCGCCGTAATCGATGATCACCCAGCGACCTTCCTGCATTCCCTCAATATCCAGCGCCTTGCCGAACTTCTTGAGCCCCTGCTTTACCGAGTCGGCAATGGCCTGGGCCTGCTTGTCCGACCGACCGGTGGCCAGCACCAGATAGTCGGCAATGCTGGAAAGCTTCTTGATTTCCAGGATCTTGACATCCAGGGCTTTTTTATCCAAGGCGCACGCGGCGCACTTTATGGCCCGTTCCCGGGAAGTCATCTCTTTTTTATCGGGCATCGTTATAAATCCTCTGTTCCTTAATGTAGTGCTCGACCGACTGGGGCACCAGATACCTGATCGAGCGGCCGAGCCGCGCCAATTCGCGAATGTCACTTGATGATATGTCGAGGAGGGTTCCTGCAATGGAGTAGACGGAATAACCGGAGCGGTGGGCAAGCCGTTTTTCCGCCTCATAATAGCAGAACTCATGGGCTATGGCAACAGGGAGGGCCGCGTCCAGAGCCGCGACAGCCGCGCCTGGACGCTCAACCACCACGATGTTGCACAGGTTGAATATGGCCGCGTACTCCCGCCAGGAACCGATATCCAGGAAAGAATCGCTGCCGACGATGAAGAAAAACTCGTCATGGGGAAATGCGCTGTGCAGCCCCTTCAGGGTGTCGATGGAGTAGGATTTGCCACCCCGCCGCCCCTCCACATCGGAAATGGTAAATGCCGGGTTGTCGGCTATCGCCAGCTGCACCATCCGATAACGGACGTCGAAGGAGAGCTCCCCCGCCAGCGGCTTGTGCGGCGGAGAAGCGGCCGGCACAAACATCACCCGACCCAGGTCGAACCTGTCCCGGACCTCCTCCGCGATGCGGAGGTGGGCGTTGTGGATCGGGTTGAAGGTGCCGCCGAGGATGCCGACTTTCATGAAATACCCTTTGCCACAGAGACACGGAGGCACTGAGGAAAAACTCTGAAGGCCTGAACGGGAACGCAGATCGCATCGAAAAAGGCGGATTTTAAAAACGTCAACCCTATTATCAGATTTTTCCGCCTTTTCTGCGTCCCATTGCTTTTTGAGTCTTTCTCCGTGCCCTGTGTCTCTGTGGCAGATTATTTAAGTTCTTACCTGCCCTTCGCCGTAGACGATGAACTTGGTGGTGGTCAGGTCCTCAAGCCCCATGGGCCCGAAGGAGTGGAGCTTGGTGGTGGAGATGCCGATCTCCGCCCCGAGACCCAGCTGGTTGCCGTCGGAGAAGCGGGTGGAGGCGTTCACCAGCACCACGCTGGAGTTCACCTCGCGCAGGAAGCGCTGGGAGTTGCCGTAGTCGCTGGTGATGATGGCTTCCGTATGGAGCGAGCCGTATTTGTTGATGTGTGCGATGGCCTCGTCCATATCGTCCACCACCCTGGCAGCGAGGATCAGGTCCAGGTATTCGGCATGCCAGTCCTCTTCCGTGGCCGGTGTGGCCCCTGGTGCAAACTGGCGGAAGCAGTCGTCGCCGCGCATCTCGACCTTGAGCGCCGCCAGGGTCGCGCAGATGCGGGGGATGAAGGTCTCCGCCACGTCCTTGTGGATGAGGAGGGTTTCCAGGGAGTTGCAGACCCCCGGCCGCTGGGTCTTGGAATTGACGATGATCCGCTCTGCCATGTCGAAGTCAGCCGAGGCATCGACGAATACATGGCAAACCCCCTTGTAATGCTTGATGACCGGGATCTTGGAGTGTTCGACGACAAAGCGGATCAGGCTCTCCCCGCCGCGGGGGATGATCACGTCGATGAACTCCTCCTGCTTGAGCATCTCCGTCACCCCTTCCCGTTCGACAAAGGGGATCACAGACAGGGCGGCAATCGGGATACCGGCCTTGTGCATCTCATCCTGGAGGATGCGGGCAATGGCCACGTTGGAGTAGATCGCCTCGGAACCGCCGCGCAACACCACGGCATTCCCCGCCTTCAGGCAGAGGGCAGCGGCATCGGCCGTCACGTTGGGGCGCGACTCGTAGATGATGCCGATCACCCCGAGCGGAATGCGCATCTTCCCCACCGACAGCTCATTGGGGCGCTTCCACATCCGCGTCACCTCCCCCACCGGGTCGGGCAGGAGGGCCACCTCGCGCAGGCCGTCGGCCATGGCCTTGACGCGGGCCTCGTCGAGCATCAGCCGGTCGAGCATGGCGATGGAAAGCCCCTTCTTCTCCCCGGCCGCCAGATCCTTGGCGTTCTCCTCCACCAGGTGAGGCGTGTTGTTGATCAGGGACATGGCCATGTTCATCAGGAGCTCGTTCTTGGCGGCAGAAGAGAGCCTGGCCATGGCAAGGGATGCCTGACGGGCATCTACGGCAATTTTTCGGATTTTTTCGGCAATGGTCATGGGAACCTCCCTAAAAAGCTTATTTGCTACGGAGACAGTGGGGCACAGAAGAAAATCATAAACTTCATTGAACCGCAAAGTCGCCAAACGCAAAGGAGGATAGAAAAGCTAGCCCGTTTGGTTTATAAAAAAAACGGTTACAGGGTTGCGGTTCTGAGATTTTGTTTTTCTCCATCCTTTTGTGTCGCATCGGAAATAATTTCCATTACAGAACCACCAGGTTATCTCTATGTATTATGTCGTCCCCGTATCTGTAGCCTAAGATCTGCTCGATCTCCCCGCTCTTGCGGCCGTGGATCAGCTCGATCTCCCGGCTGGAATAATCGGCGATGCCGCGGGCGAATTCCGTCCCGTCCGGGCCGCAGACCCTGACGCAGGCGCCGCGGTCGAATTTACCCTCCACCAGGACCACGCCGGATGGGAGGAGGCTCCTGCCGTGTCGGGCCAGCACCTCGCGCGCACCGTTATCGACGATGATTCTGCCCACCGGCCGGAGCGTATAGGCGATCCAGTGCTTGCGCCGGTTGATACTGACACCGGCCGGCAGGAACAGGGTGCCGACCTCGTCCCCTGTCAGTGCCCGCTCCAGGTTTCCCGGCGTCTTGCCGTTGATCATGATCGTCGACACACCCGACTTCCCCACCTTCTTGGCAGCGGCCACCTTGGTCGCCATCCCCCCCGTGCCGACCGTGGAAGCGCTGCCGCCTGCGGCCCGCTCCACCTCCCTGGTAATGGCACTGACCAGGTGAATCAGCCGGGCATCGGGATCGGTGCGGGGATCGGCGCTGTAAAAACCGTCGATATCGGTAAGAATGACCAGTAGCTGGGCCTCGACCAGGTTGGTGACCAGGGCCGACAGGTTGTCGTTGTCGCCGAATTTTATCTCGTCCACCACCACCGTGTCGTTTTCATTGATGATGGGGATGATGCCGCAGTCAAGGAGGGTATCAATGGTGGCCCGGGCATTGAGGAAGCGGAGCCGGTTGGCGAGATCGTCCCGGGTCAGGAGCAGCTGCGCCACCTTGATCCCGTGGCCGGCAAACGCCTCTTCATAGGCGCGCATCAGTTTTGACTGGCCGACAGCGGCAGCAGCCTGCTTTTGGGGGATGGTGCGCGGCCGGTCTCCCAGCCCCAGCTCCTTCCTCCCCGCAGCCACGGCGCCGGAGGAAACAATGACTATCTCGTAGCCGCTTTTGCGAAAACGGGAAACCTCGCCGGCCAACCCGCCGATAAGTGCACCGTCAAGGCCGTTGTCCTCGCAGGTCAGGACACGGCTGCCGATCTTGATGACGATCCGTTTCACCTTTTTCAGGATTTCTTTGCGCATTATGGAATTATACCGAACAAATATGGATATGAAAACGCCGCATAGTAGCATGTTTGCCAGGGCATGGCAAACGTTGATAGTTTCGGATTGACAAACCGGCGGGGTAACTTTAGACTGATGCCCTGCCAATAAAGGGGTACCGCTTGCTCGATAAGGAAAAATGGAAAAAGAGGTTTATGGCGATCCTTTCGCTGGACAGTCATCCGGGGCATATCGCCGCCGGGTTTGCTGTCGGGGTCTTCATCAGCTTCACCCCTTTTTTCGGCCTCCATACCCCCCTTGCCATTGCCGCCGCCTTTATCCTCCGCCTCAACAAGCTCACATGCATCACCGGCGCCTGGATCAACACCCCGATAACCGTAATCCCGATCCTGGGGTTGAGCTACAAACTGGGGAGGATTCTTCGCGGCCTGCCACCGGGTGAATTGCATTTAAAGGGGTTGGAGTGGCAATACCTGGAAAAACACGCTACCTCACTGCTGCTCGGCAGCTCCATCCTCGGCTTTATTGCAGCAATCCTCTCTTATTTCGCCTGCTACTATCTGGTGGTCAGATTCAGACAGAAAGACGAAAGCCTGGCAGAGCTTACCCAGGAGATGGAAGTGGTCGGGGAAGAGATAGAATAAAAAAAAGGAGCGAGGTTCGAGGTATGAGGATCGAGGCTCTGTACATCGACTCAACCCTCGTTCCTTGTTCCTTGTTCCTTGTTCCTTGTTCCTTGTTCCTCGTTCCTTGTTCCTCGAACCTTGTTCCTCGCCCCTGCTTCCCTTATTTGCCCAGAAACGGCGTCAACACCATATAGGTGACAAATGCCACTGCAGCAGAAGCGGGAATGGTAAGGACCCATGCAACGAGGATACGGGAAGCTATTCCCCAGTTGACAGCGGACATCCTTTTCGACAGCCCGACCCCGAGGATCGATGACGTTATCACGTGGGTTGTGCTGGTCGGCATCCCCATTGCTGAAGCGCCTAGAATAACCCCGGCGGAAGCGGTCTCGACGCAGAAGCCGTGCACCGGCTGCAGCTTGACGAAATCACGCCCAACGGTCTTGATGATGCGCCATCCCCCTGCCGCCGTGCCGAAGGCCATGGCCACAGCACAGGCGATCTTGACCCAGGTGGGAACGGCAAAGGTGCTAAGCGACCCGTAGCTCACCAGCGCCATGGTGATAACACCCATGGATTTCTGCGCGTCGGCAGTGCCGTGGGAAAAGGCCATGAATGCGGCAGATACGACCTGCAGTTTCCGGAAGGACTTGTTCAGCCCATAGGGGGATCTGTTCCTGAAGCTCCACATCATCAGCACCATGAAGATAAAGCCGAGCAGCGTACCGAGGACGGGGGAGACCAGCAGGGCGAGCACGATTGTTTTCAGGCCTGCCCAATGGAGGGCGGACATACCGGCATGAGCGATCACCGAACCCATGATGCCGCCGATGATGGCATGGGAAGATGATGAAGGGAGGCCGTAATACCAGGTTATCAGGTCCCAGATGATCGCGCCGGTAACCCCGGCCAACACCACCATCTGGGTGATATTGCTGGCATCGACGATCCCCTTGCCGATGGTCGCCGCCACCTTGGTGGAGATCATGGCGCCGGCAAAGTTAAGCCCCGCAGCCATGATTATGGCGCTCCGTATGGAAAGGGCGCGGGTGGAGACGCAGGTGGCGATGGCATTGGCAGTATCGTGGAAGCCGTTGATGTAGTCGAAGAGCAGCGACGCGGCTATCACCAGGACGAGCATTACCAGTGTTACCTCAGGCATTTTTTACCACCACGCTTTCCAGGATGTTTGCCGCATCTTCGCACTTATCCGTGGCCCTTTCCAGGGTTTCGTAAATCTCCTTCCACTTGATGAGCTGAATCGGGTCTTTTTCCTCGTCGAACAGGCGGCTGATGGCCTCGCGACAGACACGGTCCGCCTCGTTCTCCAGGGCGTTCACCTCGACGCAGTATTCGCTGATCGGCTCCAGCTTGCCGCCCAGAAGCGCAACGGTCTTGTCGATGGTCTGGCAGGATTTGAGGATGAGGAAGGCCAGCTCCTTTGCTTCCGGCGTCGGCTTTTCCACGTTGTACATGACCACCCGCTGGGCTGAGGCATCGATCAGGTCGAGGATATCGTCGAGGGCCGCGGAAAGGGCATAGATGTCTTCCCGGTCAAAGGGGGTGACAAAGCTCTTGTTCAATTTCTTTATGATGTCGTGAGTCAGGGAATCACCCTTGTGTTCAATATCCTTGATCCGCCGCTGGCTGGTGACCGGATCCTGGAAGTTATCCAGCATATCCTTCAGCAACTCAGCACCTTCTATGATGTTACTGGTCATCTCCTTGAACATGATAAAAAATTTTTCGTCCTTGGGAATCAGCCCAAACATACTGCTACCTCCGAGCGATCCAGATACCTGAACCGGTTATTTTGAAACCTGCTAGAAATAGCATAATTTTGTCCGACTGCCCACAAAAAATGTTGCGATCATGTTACAGCGACTCGTATACAATAATTTCCATCCGGAACCGGATGAGAAATTATTGGTTTCTGATTCGGAAAGCGGGGATTTTTTGACTCAACCTTTCGGTTGCCCCCTCCGGGGCGCCTTCGCGGTCCAACTCGCTAGGCTCGTTGTGTCCTGGCAAGGAAATCAAGGGGTTGCGCGGAGGCGTACAAAGGTACGCCGCACAAGCAAGCCCGCAGATTGACACAGCCAGGGCGAAAAAGCACCCTTTCCGGACAGAAACCACATAATTACTCCTTGATTTTGCCAGATGCATCGCTTATGTTGCTCAGGCTTTAAGCACAGAAGGAGATTATCCGCATGGACCCGTTTCACGCAGCAATTCTCGGTGCTCTGCAGGGGTTGACCGAAGTCCTCCCCATCAGCAGTTCTGCCCACCTGATTCTTTTCCCAACCTTTCTCAAATGGCCGGAGTCGGGCATAACCTTCGATGTCGCCCTCCACCTCGGAACCTTCATCGCCCTATCGCTCTATTTCTGGCAGGATATCATCGAACTGATCGGCAACTTTGCCGGCGGCCTGACCGGCAGGGGGCTCCATACCCCGTCGAACCGCCTCCCCTTTTACATCATAGCCGGCACCATTCCTGCGGCGCTGGTGGGCAAAACACTGGAAGCCCCCATTGAGGAGATCTTCAGAAAAAGCCCGCTGCTGATTGCCGTCTTACTCATCGTTTTCGGCCTGATCCTCGCCTTTGCCGACACAACCGGCGCAAAGCGCTGGAAAATGGACCGGATCACCCTCAAATTCGCCATGATAATCGGCCTGGCCCAGTGCCTCGCCCTGATCCCCGGCGTTTCCCGTTCCGGCATCACCATCACTGCCGCCCTGCTGATCGGATTCAACAGGGAAACCGCAGCACGGTTCTCGTTTCTCCTGTCACTTCCGATCGTAGCCGGCGCCGCGCTGCTCAAGGTAGGGCACCTGGTCAAGACCGGTATTCCGGCCAACGAGGTTGCGCCGCTTTTGATCGGCATTGCCACCTCGGCGGTTTTCGGCTTTTTGAGCGTTGCCTTCCTCCTCAAACTCGTGCAGCGGAGTTCGCTCTACCCCTTTGTCTGGTACCGGCTGGTTGCCGGCTCCATGGCGCTGGCGTTGGTCTTTATTCTCTGAATCGGCGCGTGACGGACGTGCCGGCAGAAAGCGGAGAGGTTCTATGTCTGGAGGAATCAAGCAGTGGCCTGAAGATGAACGGCCAAGGGAAAAGCTTCTCAAACGGGGCGCAAAAGCATTGAGCGACGCGGAACTGCTGGCACTGATCATCGGCACCGGCGATTCTTCCAGCGGCCGGAGCGCCCTCGACATCGGCCGGGAGATGCTGCAGTACTTCGGTGGCCTGCGCAACCTGGCCCACGCCACCGCCAGCGAGATCTGCCGGATCAAGGGAGCAGGACCGGCCAAGGCCGCCTGCATCAAGGCGGCGCTGGAACTGGCCAACCGATATGGCGCCCGCCGTTTCGAAAGCCTTGAACGCTTCACCTCTCCGAGCCAGGTCTTCGAGCACTTCCACCACGAATTTCGCGACCATCGCAAGGAATACTTCCTCACTCTCCTTCTCGACGGCAAAAATCGCATCCTCAAACGGGTGCAGATCTCCGAGGGCTCCCTCAACCAGAGTATCGTCCACCCCCGCGAGGTCTTCAACCAGGCCGTCCGCGAGTCAGCCGCCGCCATCATCCTCGTTCACAATCACCCTACCGGCGATCCGACCCCGAGCCGCGAAGACATCGACATCACCCGCAGACTAAGGGAGGCGGGAGACCTGCTCGGCATCAAGGTGCTCGACCATATCATCATCGGTGACGGCTCTTTTCTCAGCTTTGTCGATAGGGGAATGATGTGAAACAAAAAAAGCCTGCATCTTTGCAGGCGTCAAATGGTACAAGGAAAGCAGGGTCTACTGCTTCTTAAAATGCGATGCAACCCGGTCCAGGGCGCTTTTCAATTCGGCACTGGCTTTGTCCATTCCCCCCTTCATCGACTCCCATTCCTCGCCGCTCGCCTTCTGCAAGGCGTTCCATTTCTCCTTCAACACCTCTTTTTTCTGAAGCAGTTCGTCGATCTCCCTGGTCAGCTGGGACTTTGCCCCCGCAGTTAAATGTACGGCTTTAGTTTCCAGCGTTTCGATCTTCTCCTTCCATTCTTTGAGCTGCTCTTCCAGCTTCTTTCGGTACTCCTCCTTTGTGTCCATGGTGTTCCTCCTTTGGCGAAAACCTTCACCACCATTAGCCAAATCTAACACTATAAGTTTGCCTGAAAATTACTAAATGTCGAGCCCGGCAGTCGAAAATTCCCGACACCTCCTCGCCCATTAACGCTGAAAGAATTCTATTGATGATGACCGCTCCGATTGGAAAAGGGAGCGGTCGAACGGTTGCCGAACCGGCCAGTCGGAGCAACGGCGAAGGCCCGCTCGATCATGACGACGGCGTCCCGAAAGCGGTGAGGCGCATGGAGCAGGACCAGCAGGACCCGAGTACTGTCCCGCTCGGCCAGGGCCACCAGGCATCGCCCCGCATTTTCCGTATAGCCGGTTTTTACGCCGCTGACGCCGACGGAGCGTCCCAGCAGCTTATTCCTGTTTACCAGCGAAAAGGCGCGCCTCCTGTCGACGGTGCGGATCTTCAGCCGCTTGCTGGAGACAAGCCGGCCAAAGGCGGGATTTTTCAGGGCGGTTTCGGCCAGGATGGCCAGGTCGCGGGCCGTGGAGTAGTGGTTCGGCGCATCGTGTCCGCAGGCATTGGCAAAGCGGCTGTTGTCAAGGCCGAGCCCCCTCGCCCGGGCGTTCATCAGGGCAACGAACCGCTCCTCGCTCCCGGCCAGATGGTCGGCGAGGGCGTGACAGGCATCGTTGGCCGACGCCACCAGCATCGCCGCCAGGAGGTCTTCCAGCCGAAACCTTTCCCCGACGCGAAGACCGATGCGACTGCCGGTCTCCCTTGCCGCCCGCCTGGAGACTGTCACCACCTCATCAAGTTTGCACCGTTCCAGCACCAGAAGGGCAGTCATGATCTTGGTCAGGCTGGCCTGCGGCAGCCGACGCAACGGGCGGCGCGCCCAGACCGTCTTCCCCTGGATCTGCACCAGGTATGCCGATGCCATCCGCGGAAACGGGTCGGCCACCTCGGCCGCCCTAACGCTTCCAGCCACCAGCATTAGCGTCGCCAGCAGCATGATGCGGACTACCATACGCGCGCCCCCCCTTCCCAATAACGACCACTAATGTAATCCATTATACCTCTTTTCCAGCGGATGACGCCCATCCGCGCAACCGGCCAATTTATCCGTTTTTACGTATAATGAAGAAAATAAAATAATTCGCTATCCCCTTTTAATTCCTACCTTTTTTTGTCAGTTGTAAAATTTTTTTACACCTGCAAAAGCCTAACCTAGCGATATTTCAATTGAATTTCTCTATTTTCTCGTGTAGATAGTGTCCATCCGGAAACGGGATGAGACATTATTGAATTTCCAATTCGGAACCAAAATATTTTATTTCGCTCGACTACGCGCGGGAAAAGCAGCCCCTTCGGGGCAACAGGAGGATAGGCATCCTGCCTGTCATGGCAGCGAAGCTGCCAACGCAGGCGAGACGCCTACGCTCCGACAACACGATGTCATGAGATTGGCGCTGAGCGCCTAATGTGAATTCAGGCTGCTAACCACCGTTCGGTGCTCGTCATCAACCCAGGAAGGAGAGCTGGATGCCGCGCGTAACGATTATTTGCCCGCATTGCAGTTTTAGCCGCGAAATGGATGATGCCGCGATCCCGCCCGGTGTGACCAGGGCCACCTGCCCAAAGTGCCGGCAGGGGTTCGGCTTGAGCGAAGCAATCAGGCCACCGGCGGTTGTTTCGCCGCCACAGCCGCCTCCCGCACAGGCTGCCCCGCCCCCCCTTGAGCCGCCGGCCGCAGCTCCCAAGCCGAATGCACCGGCGAAACCCCGCCCGCGGACCCTCCGCTTCTCCTTCTCCGGGAACGCCCGCGACTACTTCGGCATATGGATCGTCAATACCCTGCTGAAGATCGTCACCGTCGGCATCTACTCGGCCTGGGCCAAGGTCCGCAAACGCCGCTACTTCTACGGCAATACCATGCTCAACAATACCGTCTTCGAGTATCTGGCCGAGCCCATGGCCCTCTTCAAGGGGTGGCTCATCGCCGCAACCTTCTTCCTCCTCTATTCGGTCGGCACCAAGGTGAACCCCATGCTCGCCAGCGTACTCGGCATCGTCTTCTTCATCGGCACGCCGTGGCTGATCGTCCGCTCCCGCGTCTTCAACATGCGCAACTCGGCGCACCGCAACATCCGCTTCACGTTCCAGCCCGACTATCGCGAGGCCTATGTCGTCTTTGCCGGGCTCCCGTTCCTCATCCCGTTCACCCTGGGGCTTATCGTCCCCTACATGGTATACCGCCAGAAAAAATTCTTTGTCGAGCAGAGCGGCTACGGCAGGACCCGCTGCACCTTCGACGCCACTGTCAAAGAGTTCTACATGGTTTTCCTCAAAACGGCCGGCTGGTTCGTCCTGCTGATTGCCGGGTTGATCCTGGCCGCATATTTTCTCTCGGCGACAGTCCGGGAACTTTCGCCGCTCTTCATGGATGGCAGCGGCCTGGACAAGAAGACCCAGCAAAAGGGCGCTGTCGCCATGGTCTTTATCATCTTCGCCGTCCTGAATCTCTTCTACATCTATTTCGCGGTCTACGTCCAGACCGCCCTGACGAACCTCACCTGGGACGGGACGCGCATCAGGAACAGCCGCTTTTCCAGCACCCTCAGGGTCCGCGACATGGCCTGGCTCTACTTGTCCAGCGCGGCCGCGATATTTCTTTCCCTGGGGCTCCTCATCCCGTGGGCCTCCATCAGAATAACCCGTTACCGCCTGAAAAACCTCTCCCTCAACCTCAACGACGACATGGAGGGATTCCTGGGTTGGGGACATGCGGGAGTCGGCTCCGCCGGCGAGGAGATCGGCGATATGTTCGGCATCGACGTGGGGCTATGAGTCCCGTCCGCGCCTATTACTACGACGGCAAGGTCTCTGCCCGGCGCATTGTAATGCTGGAGCGCATCGGTGAAAACCTGCGGCTCCATGGCGACGGGGTGGATGTGAACTACCCCGTTGCATCGGTCCGCGTCTCTCCCCCCATCGGCCATGTGCGCCGCTCGCTCCGTTTCCCCAACGGAATCCTCTGCGAGATCATCGACGACGCATCGCTCGGGGAACTGCTGGGAAACGACGGCGGCCTTATCCAGCGACTGCTCGCACGCTGGGAGCGAAGCATCCCGCTGGCCCTGTTGGCAATGGTACTGACCGTCGCGGCCATCGTGCTGTTCATCAAGTACGGCCTGCCGGCGGTTGCCCGTCACGTGGCCTATGCAGTCCCCGCCTCCTCGGAGGCGAATCTGGGGAGGGAATCACTGGCTTTTCTCGACAAATACCTGATGCAGCCGTCAAAGTTGCCGGAGGCCAGGCGGCGCGAGGTCATGGCCCTCTTCAAAAGGATGCGGAACACCTTGCCGGAAGCCAACGGCTACCGCCTGGAATTCCGCGCCAGCGACCAAATCGGCGCCAACGCCTTCGCCCTCCCCGGCGGGACGATCGTCGTCACCGACGGCATGGTGGGGCTGGCAAGGCGCGACGAGGAACTGACCGGCGTCCTCGCCCACGAGGCGGGTCATGTCCGTAACCGCCATGCCCTGCGCCACGTCCTGCAAAGCACCGGCAGCGGCCTCCTCATCGCGGCCGTCACCGGGGACATCACCTCCATCACCTCCCTTTCGGCGACCCTGCCGACGGCGCTCGTCAATGCCGGCTATTCGCGGGAATTCGAAAACGAGGCGGATGATGCGGCGGTCGCCTACCTGGTCAAGGCCGGGATAGAGCCGAAGGCCTACGCGGAGATGCTGGCCAGGCTTCAGGCGGAACACGACAAGCGGGCAGGAAAAAAGGAAGATGCCCGGCGCTGGAGCCCCACGGACCTCTTCGCCTCCCACCCGGAGACCTCAGAGCGGATCAGGCGGGTGCTCGGGCGGCGCAACTGAAAAAGCCGCTCTCCATTTCGTGCTTTCAAGTTTGCATTTTTAACGCAATTATGTAAAATGTGTTTTACAAATTGATTAGGGAACGGCAATGGATTATTTTCTCAGCGAACAGCGGCGGCTGATCGAAACCGTGAGTCCGACGAAACGGTATCTCTATGACCGCATCGACTGGAATGGGCGCTGTCTCGGCATCTTGGGAGCGCGCGGCACCGGGAAGACCACCCTGATGCTGCAGCATATCAAGGAGCGCTACGGAACCACGGACAAGGCGCTCTACATCTCCGTCGACAGCCCGTACTTTCTGGCCCACAACCTCTTGGAGTTTGCCAGGAAGTTCCACCAGCTGGGGGGTGAGGTGTTGTTGGTGGATGAAATCCACAAGTACCCCGACTGGTCGGTCCATATCAAATCCATTTACGACTCCCTTCCCGACCTGAAGATTGTCTTCTCCGGCTCAAGCCTTTTGCAGATCGCCAAGCAGAAGGCCGACCTCTCCCGCAGGGCCATAATTTTCAACCTGCATGGTCTTTCCCTGCGGGAATATATCAATTTTACCCTCAAGAAAGAGTATCCGGCCTATGCGCTGGAAGACATCCTTGCACGTCACCAGCAGATCGCCGGTGACGTATGCCGTGAGATGAAGGTGCTCAGACAGTTCCGGGATTATCTCCAGGGGGGTTACTACCCGTTTTTCATGGAGGGGGAGTCCTATTACAAGCTGCGGGTCCGCGAAGTCATCAACCATATCCTTGAGGTAGACCTTCCTTTCGTCAACCGGATCGAGGCCCGGCAGATATCCAAGATAAAAAAGCTCCTCTACCTGCTGGCGATTGGTGTGCCGTTCACGCCGAACATTGCCAAACTGGCTGAAGCGACGGATATATCCCGGCCCAGGTTATACGAGTATCTGGAGAATTTGCAGGATGCCCGGCTGTTGAATCTGGTACGGTCGCAGGGTAGAGGCTATGAGGTCCTGACCAAGCCGGACAAGATTTACCTGGAAAACAGCAACCTCATGTACGCCATTTCCGAAGAGGTAAATATCGGTTCATTGCGGGAGCTGTTCTTCGTCAATCAAATCAGGAATGCGGGCAGCATCCATCCCAATTTGATTGAAAACTCCGTCGAGCTGTCCGGTCGTGGTGATTTCATTGTTTACCCGTTCCGTACGGATGCGAATTCGGGCGTACGCCAAGGCAGCGACGAAGCCGGCTCCGGGAGACGTCTGAAGGCGGATTCGTACACCTTCGAGATCGGCGGCAAGGGGAAGGGATTCCGGCAGATCAGCGGTGTCGAAAACAGTTTTGTCGTGGCGGATGATATCGAGGTGGGGCTGAAGAACAAGATACCGCTCTGGATGTTTGGGTTTATGTATTAGCATGGAAACGGGTCAGATCCTTCACATTATTCCAGGCCTACAGCAAGCAGCAGGAGGCCATCGGTGAAGAGGCCATCAAGCAGATCAAGATCGTGGAGCTGATTTCAGCCGCCATCGAAAATGGCAACATCAAGATTGTTCCGGATGTTCTCGTCAGCGGCAGGGGGCAATGCCGGCGATGGTTTGATGGGGATGTTGACGAAGCTGCTTCCGGGGATGGATGTGAATGCGCTGGTGCAAAAGGTGGCGCCGCCGAAGGGGTAGAGGGGCGCGGGTCCCAGGAGAAATGTTCTATTTGGGCAGATCACCGGTTCACGCGTGCGTGCGTGAACCGGTGAATTACGAGTTGATCGAGAAGAAATGAAGAGGAAAAGATTATGCGCGTACACATCTGCTTTGGCGAGCCTGATAAAGATTTTGAAAAACTGAAAGCAGATGCTCTGAATTCAACAGGAGGCGTGTTTGACTGGTGGAACATAAGCAAATCCGCGCGTCCCGGCGACAGGGTAATCTTTTACATGGTTGCTCCCATCTCTGCGTTCGTCGCGTCTGCGGAGGTTGACAGCGTCGTTGAATGCCCAGAAAAAGAGAGCAAATGGAGGGATAAGCCTTGTGCGTGGCTTCGCGAGGCAAAGATGTTGCCTCGTCAAGTTACGCTTACTGAAGCAAAACAGCGCCTTCCTGAGTGGCGCTATTTGAAGCGACTGACAGCAGCTTGTATACCAAACAAAAATACACCTACCGAAGTGGCCGACGAGTTTCTTAAACTCTTGCAGGTTGACGAGCCGTTGACATTTGACTATCAGAAGAAACCAAATTCTACAGAAAATCAATATACTACAAAAGCAACCGCAGACGACTTCCTAAAGGCTTTCTCCAACAAGACACTTCTAAACGAACTAGAGACAACACAGCTTCAACTGCATTTTCAGCAACCTGCCCATGCAGTTACTCCTACCTTCCTCGGAAAACTGATGGGTGAGAAAAGCCATCAAGGTGTAAGCTCAAGAAATGTATGGATGGCAAAGAAAATATCGAAATACCTGGACATTGAGCCACCGCAAAGAGAAGACGGTACGGCAAGATGGTGGGCGTATTTGGTTAACGCTGAAAAAACAGGACGATATTGGCAACTTCAACTAAAACCCGAGGTTGTATCCGCGCTTACACAGCTTGGCTGGCTACAGCAGTCGATCGTCCCCGAAGAAGAGCTTAAGGCCGAACTCCAGGAGGAAATTGCCAATTCCCGCGCCGACTCGCCGGAGAACAGGAAAAAGCGACTGGAGCTAGCCCCGAAGAAGCCAACAATAGTCCAGGTCACACGAGCAGAATATCGGCGTAATAGTGACGTCGTTGCCGAGCTAATGCTTCGTGCTTCCGGAATCTGCGAAGGATGCGGCTGCAATGCGCCCTTCATCCGTGCATCTGACGGAACGCCGTACCTTGAAGTTCATCACGTTCTGCCTTTGGCAGAAGGCGGCGACGATACCGTAGAGAACGCGATAGCACTATGTCCGAACTGTCATCGGAGAAAGCACTTCGGTAAGGATGACGATCAACCAGCGGCGACAGCGGTCTCCGTTAACGCTCCGCCGCTGGCGCCTTGAGACGTTGGGCAAACAAGGCAAAAATGGAAGAAATTACAAGAAAACAACTAGAAGAAGTTTGCTGTGAGCGGTTCTACGAAGCATATCTAGCCGGGGAGATCTGCTATGCCTATGAGAAGTCCCAAGAAATAGATGAAACGGAATGGTACGTCAACGAGCTTTGGCACTTGTATTATTGCCCGTTTTGAGGGAAGTGTGTCAAAGGTCGCGGATTTGGAGAATGAGTCAGACGTGCTTCAATGGATGTTCCTTCAGCCATTCCCGCAATGCCTCGTTCATGCGGGTCTGCCACCCTTTGCCCGTGGCCTTGAACGCTGCAAGAACATCCAAATCAAAGCGGACGGTTTGCGATGCTTTGGTATGACCGGCAGGACGGCCCCGTCGAACAAGCTTGGTGCCCTGCATAAGGTCGGCTTTTTCAAACCAATCATCGGTCAATTCCGGAGCATCATCAGGGTCAACCAAGGTTTTTTTTGTAACGGCTGATTTCGCGGTCATTGGCGTACCTCATAGAAATTATTCGGCGGGCATCGCTTCTCGGAGTCCAGACAATCACAACCATTCGGCCATCCAATAGCCCGACGGCAATGAAACGTTCCTCGCTAGTCAACACGATCATCACGAGCGATAAAATGAAGACCAGCAAAAACCTTATCGGCATCGGCGAAATCAAGGCCACGCTCCAACAGGGTCTTTTCTCTCTTCACGGTATCGAACTCAATGATCATGGATTTAATGTAACAACAAGAATGTGAAGTGTCAACCTTCGATGTAACAACAAATATCCTGCCGAGATGGAGAGGAAGTGCCCAACACGCCGCTGGAGCGGTGAACCCGGTCACCAGCCAGCCGTTGGCCAGGAATGAGAAAAAAGATGAAGAACCTGAGGATAAGGCGAGGAAACAGACCACGGCGTCAAAGCTCCACTTTTGACAACATAGCTGCGCGGAAGCGGAAGGGATTGAATCTGTGGAATGTGGAGCTTAGACCCCTATTGATTTTCCCTAGTATGAAGAAGTTGTGTCAGGCTTGCATTTATGGAATTGGACGCTGAGTTGCACCTTTGGCAGGCCCTAGACAAGGCCCGCCAAAGCGGGCCTTGTCTTCAAAATCGAACCCTTCTGCAATAGCAATCAGGGACAAACGTAGGGATTGTAGTTACCGTCATATACTCCCATGCATTTCACCGAATTGGTAGTAACTGGCAGGATAGGCCCGCCAATCAGCTGGCTGTTGACGATATTTACCGATTGGTTGTTCTCCATCAGGCGATAAGAAGCATTTAACGTGGAGTTGACAATATTCAAGGCGGAGATGTTAGACCCGAAGACCCCATAGTTATAGTTACCTCCACTGGCAGAACCAGTGATGTTCACCAGCGTCAGTGAGTCATTGGTCCCTGTTGAAACAATTACATTCTGATTGGAACCATTCTTTGCAGTTAACGTGGAGTTTTTGACGATAGCTGCCCCTGGCATGTCCCCTCCACGGAATCCTACCAGCGCAAAATTTTCTGTCCCACCAGAGGCCGTTACGTTCATGTTTTCAATGACCAGCGGGGAGATGTCATAGACGAAGTACTTGACCCCCACGTTACTGCTCTCGCCTGCTGCAATGACTGTAACATTGTGAAATTTAGGTTCAGTTGCATTCTCGATGTAGATGCCCTGAGTCGGCCCATTGAAAGCCTTGGCCGTTACATTGCGGACACCCGCATAAGAGCAGGCGCTTACATTCACTGCTGTCGAGTTTACTGAATATGCCGACCCCTTTCCATTGCTCTCAACGGTGAGCGATCTCAATTCTGCTGTATTGGCAAAATAGAACTGAACGACGCCATTGTCGAAAGCTCCGGCAAGCTTGGTAGCGTTTTCTCCCGAACCTTCAACGTCAACATTGCTTTTCATGCGGAGCGCCGCAGGCAAATCGTACACTCCCGGCATGATCTTGACCAAGTATGGATTAATCGCAGAGGCATCGGTAATGGAATTTACCGCTGCCACCGGATCTGTGAAGTCGCCTCCGTTTTTGGCCACAACGATCACGTTGGCATATCTTTTCTGATAGATGCCGTCATGAGTGTGGTTTCCGGCAGATACACTGTCAGTAGTGGTCCCGACCGGCAGTTGTGCTACAGGAAATATGCCGGTAATGTCGCTGACCGGGTGGTTGTGAATGCCTAGCTTGGCACCTGAAATCATTCCCGAGATCTTGTCATCGGTTACCGCACCTGCAGCAAGCTTTGCATTGGTTACTGCCTCATTGGCTATTTTGGCATCGGTAACAGCGGCATTCTGAATATGGCCGGTCTTGACCCCGCTGCCGGTGGTCAATGACTGTCCTGTAGTGCCGTCAGCCGGTTTGATGCTGCTGGAAATAACCAGGTTGGCGCCAACTGGCGAGGCGGCCATCGAGTTTACCGGTACTGCGATCAGTACTAATGCCGCTAACGACCGTGAGACTTTTTCTGCAATTTTCATCTGTAATCTCCTTTATAGGTAATTGAATAGCCGATCTCTAGCCAAAGACCGGCAAGACATCAGTGGCGAGCTGGGAGGCTGCCTGTTTAAGAGGTCAATCCTTCATCAATCACTTTCCTGATGAAACGCGTTCCCATCCGCATGTTCTGCATTCCCTGCACTGACCACCGTCCTCCACCGGTATTGATCCACATCCCCGACCCGCTTCCACAGGCAAACCGCAACAGCATCGGAATTGTTGTTTTTACCGGGATCGCCGAAGGTCACCCAGAAGGTGCCGCGGGTGCTGGCGTTGCATGGCGGCCGTTGCAGATCTGCCCTGTTGTTGATGCGGATGCCCCCGTCTTTCACCTCAAGACGGGCTGCCGGGGCGGCTGCGCCGTTCCGGTAATCGCCTACGCCCACGTTGCCGCCGGCGGTGATCCGCATCCGCTCGGTGCGGGTCTGAGGTCCGTCGGCACTGATCTGGTAGCCGGAAAAGTCCGTGGTCTGAAAGGAAAGGAAAGACGGCATATTTTTCTGCTCCACCGTGGCAGACCACTGGCCTTCGGCGTGGGCGACGATGCCGGCACTGTTAATGGCGCTGGTACCGTTCTTGGCGCCGAAGAGCAGGTAGCCGAGCCGGTCTCCGGCCAGGGGCAGGGCGCCGCCGCTGCCATTGTGGTAGGCGATGAATCCTCCTCCGCCGACCGGGAAATCTCTCTCGAAGTGGCTGACGAACTGGACCGCTGGGGCGGTGGTCCCCTTGACGTACATGGCAACTGCTCCCGGCTCGGCAGGGGCTGTGGTCATGCCGCCTTCCGTAAATTTGTAGGCGGTGGTGTTATTGGTGATTTCCACCGTTTCCGCCTGTGCATAGGCCGTCAGTGCTAGTAAAATGGTCGCGGTTCCGAGACAACTGCCTACTGCCCTCATTATTCTCATTGTTTCCCTCCTTGAATGTGCTTCCTGCATGAAAGTATCATAGTTTAATTTCGTTAATAATTGGATCAAACTTATAATACGGCACGCAGCTCCAAGTCAACATGTTTAAACAACTTGTTGAGGGACAGGACGGACAGATGGTCATGGGGGGGAAAGGCAAGGCAACGTTGGTAACTTTGTCAACTTAGATAGGCTAACTACCTAATAAAACTTTGCCACGTGCTGCACGAATCGACATACCGGGAGTTCTTTATCATGTGATCGTCCGAGGGATAGAACGCCGCGACATCTTTCTGGACGACGATGACAGGCACTCTTTTGTCCAACGAATGTCATCCCTGCTTGAGAAAACGAACACCCGTTGTCTCGCATGGGCGTTGTTACCGAATCACACTTTCACTTGCTGATCCGCACATCTGATGTGAAGCTCGCGACATTTATGCGTCGGCTATTGACCGGGTACGCAGTGGTTTTCAACTTACGCCACAACAGAAGCGGACATCTTTTCCAGAACCGTTACAAGTCGATAATATGCCAGGAAGATGCATATTTGCTGGAGTTGGTCAAATACATCCATCTTAACCCCATCAGAGCCCATACGGTGACAGAGCTCGAAAGGCTTGATCATTACCGCTGGGCAGGTCATGCAGTCATAATGGGAAAGCAAGAAATGAAGGGGCAAGACACAGACTCGATTCTCAGGCTTTTCGGAACGGCCATAGCAAAGCGCGGCGAGAATACAAAGCATTCGTGGTCGACGAAATCCCGCAGGGGAAACGAAAAATCACATGTAGGAAAGTTTACAGACCTTGGACAGAAATCGAAGGAGAACACGCTGGGGTCAGGCAAGACATTTGGACATTTGTAAAAGAGGGATGTCCGAATGTCTAACCTGATCCCAAAAAGCCCCATGCCCAACAGCCACAAGCGGGCGCTCTTCGCCATCACTGCCTGCCGTACGGAGGAGATGGGGGGACATCTGATAGAGTGCGACCAACACTGCGGCAACTTCGAGTACGCCTATCACTCCTGCAAGAACGGCAGTTGCCCCAAATGCCATGGCGCCGATACCAAAAGATGGCTGGAGAAACGGGAGAAGGAACTGCTGCCCGTTCCCTACTTCCATCTGGTCTTCACCCTGCCGGCAGAACTTCGGGAAATAGTGCGCAGCAATCAGAAAGCGCTCTACGCCGTGCTCTTTGAGGCGGCGATAGCAGCACTGAACAAACTGGGACTTGATCGTAAATACATCGGCGGCCAACTGGGGATGTTAACCGTACTCCACACCTGGACCCGCGCCAAAGAGTATCATCCCCACCTCCACCTCCTCGTTCCGGCCGGCGGTCTTGACAAAGACGGCGTCTGGCGACCGGCCCGCAGGAAGTTCCTCGTGCCGGTCAGGGCACTCTCGCCGATCTTTAGGGCCATCTTCATGAAGCTGGCCAAAAAGGCTCTGCCAAAAGAGAACTTCCCCAAGGAGGTCTGGGACAAGAACTGGGTAGTCTTCTCCAGACCGACTTTCAAGAAGACGAAAAAGGTGCTGAGTTACCTGGCCCGTTATGTCCACCGGGTCGCCATCACCAATAACAGCATCATCGCCATGGAAAACGATCATGTGACCTTCCGTTACCAGAATTCAACTACCAGGCAGTGGAAAACCATGCCCCTGCCGGCAATGGAGTTTCTGCGCCGCTTTCTGCAACACGTTCTGCCCAAGGGATTTCATAAGGTGCGCTACTACGGCTTCTTGCACCCGGTCAAAAAGGTGACCTTGAAAAGGCTGCAACTGCTGCTTACGGAGAGGGATCGTCACAGAACGGCAGAGCTGGAGAGGGAAATAGCATCCAGAACCGAAATCGTGAAGATCTGCCCCTGTTGCAAAGTGGGGATTATGGTGGTGGTAGCACGGCTGCCGAGAAAGTCGAGGAGTCCACCACAGGGAAGAGATTGAGTAAGAGACCAAGAACGTAAAAAAGAGTTGCGGGCAGAAACGAATTGCCGGTGTCGTCCTATACGTGCGCCCACAACTCCAAAAAACAGTACTGCCGGTCAACCAAAGGAAGAGATAATAACCAAATTAAGGTCTAAGCTATGATCATCAGCCTGCCAAAAATAAGAATCAGTTCAGATTTAACCATTGAATTAACCTCATCTTAGCGTTATTATCCCCGCACCAAAATCCAAAAACCGGATAAATATCCAAGAGTGTGCCCAAGCGGTTTAGTTCAACACCAGTTTATGCCCAGAACCGAAAGAGACAAGAATAGGATTCGATATGGCCTCAATAAAGGAACATTTTGACCAACTCCCATGGACCGATGAGAATAAAAAAGTTGGTGAGGAATACCTTAAGGTAATCCGTGCAAACTACAAGGAATGTTCGGAAAGATTTGGACGCGGAATACGAACTCTAACTATTGCTATCATTGTTCTTGAATTGATTACTCAGGCCATAGTCTCAGAGTTTAGTTTTGCAGGTCTTAAGTTTCACAATTTGCTTTTAATTCAGAAGATACTTCCAGTTGCAATAGCATATCTATATTATTACCTTGCAACTAATATGACACACCGTCGGATGCTCATGCAGGTTCATGAACACACAATGATTAAGTTACATCCTGATTATGTTTCACATAAACTTCACCTTTATGCAGAACCACCTTCAGCTTTTCAAGTTGATAGAATATTCGAACAAGAGCTTAAGGATTACTCCTCAAGATGCCTTATTTATCTTACTTATCCATTAATGTTTATGATGACGCTTGGCCCAATCATATATATTGCATATACCTATTATCGTGCATTTGAAGTCTTTGGTAACAAGGATGTGATAGTTTGGATTGGATTAATTATTAGCATTGTTTTCATTCTACAAGTAATTTTTCTATTTAAAGGATTAAATCGTTTGACAGGCGGTCAGCCAGACAGCAAGGCCAACAGTGGGATGCCTTCGAAATGTGACAAGCCGAGAAAATCTGGTGGAAATGCGATGCTCTAACCAAACCGTAGGACCTGCCCAACCCCTTGGCAGGTCAACGGCTGGCCCGTTGGCAAGCTCATAAAAGGAGAGTCAGTATGGCCGAAATTAAAATAAGAAAATACAGAGAAGGCATACGAAATGATTCTGAAATGAATTTTGTCTGCCTTGAATGTGGCTCAAAAAATGTGGGCTTCATTAGTCAAGACCAGCCTTATTATAGGTACTGCAGGGATTGTAATGAACGATATTATCGCAATGTTTGTTGGCGCTGCGGAAGCGTAATTGATGACAGAGATCCCAAAAATCCTTATTGTTGTCACTGCAGTTGGCTAAAATGCACCTGTGGCGCCTGTAATAAGAATGGGTGCGATACAAATGCATACCGTATTCATAACGGATTCAAAGATCATGATCCTAATTTTGAGGATTATGATGATTGGAAAGATCCAATAAAAAAATGCCCCGAATGTGGTGGCCATGGCTACGATAGTGAAGATTGGGGGCAATGTCATACTTGTGCTGGCAGTGGTCAAGTTATGATTGATGATAATGGCATAATTAATCCCGCATAGTCAAATTAAGGAATGTAATAGAATGGATTGGTGATGATTTTATCAAGCGCTACCTCAAATAGTTATGCACTCGATCTGAAAATGTACTATCGATACGAAATTAATATTTCATAACGAGTCTAAAGGATATTGAAATTATGCAACACGATAAATATGATTATATTACTGACAGGCTACGGAATTGCACAAGGAAAGACTCTTATCCGTTAGAATCACTTGCCCAAAGGAAGAAATAGGAATACATGATAGTGTCAGGAATACATGATAGTGTCAGGTCTCCACACATGACAAGAATACATGATAGTGTCAGGTCTCCACACATGACAATGTCACAGGTGGAGACCTGACACTATCATCATTTGATCATTTGCTATCATCATTTGCTATCATCATTTGCTATCATCATTTGCTATCATCATTTGCTATCATCATTTGCTATCATCATTTGCTATCATCATTTGCCCTTACCTGCTCGACAACAGGCAGCCAATGTGCAGAAATATATAGGCTTGGGAGCCAAGAATACATGATAGTGTCAGGTCTCCACACATGACAATGTCACAGGTGGAGACCTGACACTATCATCATTTGTTTGCTATCATCATTTGCTATCATCATTTGCTATCATCATTTGCCCTTACCTGCTCGACAACAGGCAGCCAATGTGCAGAAATATATAGGCTTGGGAGCCAGGTGGACAAACTTCTGCCTTTGAAATTACGATAACGAAATAATAGGTTATCCCCTTTTCTTTCCTCACGACGGCAACGGAGGTGAAGATGCCACGGGAGAATAGAAATAGGTATCGCGGCTAAACATTGACAATAGATGGTGTGAATTGCCCCCTGTGCTTAGACGCGACACCCTTGTTTAATGCTCTCACCGGCCAGCCGTTGGGCGGAACAGAAAAGACACACTCAATAACCCAAGGGAGGTTCGAATGAATAAAGGATTCTTTTTGATTCCATTGGTAATCTCAATCTTTGGCTGCGGCAGCTCGTCAAGTACTCCATCTTCTCAGTCCGTTGGAGCAGACGTCATACAGAAGTATAGCTTACAGGTTGAAGGCCAGCCAACCACTGCGCCCATCACTTTACCCCAACAGTCAAGCCGTTTTACAAGAAAGGTGGCTGGCTCAGCATGCTAACTCGCGGCTAGACCGGCCCCTGTGAAACAGGCCGGTCAGCCTTGTGTTGAGCAAATGATAAAATGCAATGGAGGAATTGAGTCTATGAACAAGCTTCTAGCTGCCACTTTAGTGTTGTGCCTCTTTTTGACAACATCAGGCTGTGGTGGCCTCAACATGTACACTAATGCTCATACATGGAAGGGCAAACTCACCTACGATCCACAAAAACTTACTTATGATGCAAAGAGGCGAGTGTGGTTTTATGATAAAGGCGCATTGCTACTGAACGGAAAAAAAATTGTGGAAAAAGAGCTGGCAGTGGAGATGCTAGAAGTATTTCAGCAAATCCCCGAGTCTTTCTCCACAGCTCATACAGTGTCGTCGGTGACTCAAGGAGTTATCATCTTACCGTTTGTCAGTGGAGGAGTGCTACTCGCATCCCCCTTTATTGGAATTGCGGATGCGGCAGAAAGGCGAGATTCGTTCGAACGATACGTTAGCGGAGAAAAGCTGCTGGCCGAAGGACAATACGCTGCTGCTCGTCAGAAATTTCATGAAGCCTTACATTTCCATCCAATTCTAGCCCCTGGGTCTGACCTCCTTTTTAAACTGGCCGAGTCGTATGATAGAGAAGGGAAAAAAGAGTTGGCAAAGATTTTTTACCGTGAATTCCTTGAATGCGCAGTAGATCTCTACCCGCAAAATTTTGAAGATTATAACAAGATGTATATTAACGACGTTGAACGATTGAATCAGGAATTTACCAAAGCGGAAGAAAAGATAGGCGTCAAATCATCCCCCTCCGTAACAGCAGCCAGAAGGGCAACAGGCCGTGGAGCTTTGACCCCTATGGCTTGACCGACCCCTATGGCTTGACCGAGGGAAAATCGAAAAAGAGGAGATAACGTGACCAAGATTTGTATTTTACTAATTTTCGTTTTTATTTTTTTGTCCGGTTGCTCTAACACGAGAGTAATTGGTCACAAGACTGCCAATATTGCTGGACCGATTCAAGAAATAGTCGTGGTCCTTGACAATAAGGACTTCAAGGCAAGAGAAGAGAGTGATCAGGCTTACATCAACACTCTAAACAGCACCATGAGAAAGGTATATGCGGTTGTCCATAAACGGATTCCTGAGGTATTCACACAAAACGGTATAAAAGCCAAAGCCTACCTCAATGTAGACGAGTCGTCAGGCGTACCGGTGACCCTGACCCCCATGCAGTTGAAAGAGTTCCCCTACCTCCTCACCATTACCCCCAGTAACGCCAGCATCAGGAAACAAAACGGCAACACCAATATTGATATGGCGGCACATATCTATGACCATTTGCAGGAAAAGATCGTATGGCGTGGTTCGATTACCTATAGCGAATCAACCTACGCGCTGATCAATGACAAGACGGCGGACGTTTTCATAGACAGGATCTTAAGCCGGCTTAGAGATGTGGGGTTTGTTCCCTTGAAGCCGGATGACACTTTGCAAGTGTCCGCCGCAGACCCACCTAAAGCCCCCAATTTCGCTACATCGAACGAAGCGGGTGCAAAGAGCGAGATACCTTGCTCCAAGGCGATTCTCTGGATGAAAGAAAATAACAAGTGGGGACCGAATGCGCCGATATTGCAGAGTTTCCAGAAACAGTTCGACTCGGGAATCGGGAAAAGCAAAGTGGTGTGGGAAATAGGAAGGGGCCTGACAAAAGATGGTAAAGATTACCGCATCGAGTGCATCAATGATAATCTGAACATCAAGGAGCTAACGGCTGAGGAGGCCGATAAGCGTGGCGTTAAAGATGCCAGCGTGAAGTTCTGGTCGAAATAGAGAAAACCGGGGTTCGGCCGGAAGGAAACACTGGTCAGGAAGAAAAAAAAGAAACAAGGAATTTCCCAACTCACGGCTGGACCGGCCTTTAAACCGGCCAGTCAGCCTTGCGTTCTGGAAACCCACGCTGGTGTCAGAGAACTTTATTTACGATGTGCTGGCACATTTTTCCGTCCACGATGTAGTGGCACTCAACATCTAGGTGAATACACCAGTCAAAGCAGTCAAAGCCTGCGATTCCCAGAGCCGTTCGGCAAACACTGCAATGAAGAAATAACTGCAAGGTGAATTATCAATGGCAATTGAACTAAATAAGCAGGAAGTCGGTGACATCATCCATTCTCTTCAGAAGTATTTCAGAGAGGAATTGGAACAAGAGATCAGCGAAATGCAAACTAAGTTTCTTTTGGACTATGTTCTGAAAGAGATTGCTCCATTCGCATATAACAAAGGTGTCAAGGACGCAGAGACATATTTAATGTCGAAAATTGACGACTTGCCGGCCATTTGTTTCGAAGAGGGAATGACATATTGGCATAAGAAGCGGAAATGACAGCGCCTAACAGCATATTCACATTCAAATTGACTTTGCAACGCTTCGCATTTGATCTGCTAAACCGTTATACCAAGGACGGCTAGGGGGACGTAGTTGATTTGTTGATTAGCATCGGGAGAAAATAGGGACACTCTCCGAATTTCCCTTTAATTGGAGTGTCCCTATTTATCCCCTTTTTTTTCGGACGCCGCTTATCTATGTTGGTTGACAATATTTATTGTGCCATGCAATGGTTACCATCATATGGTAATAGCTGAATGGTAACGCGGAGCTGATATGGCAAATCCCTTTTACACCCAGCCACAGTCGTGCAACGACCCTGGAATTTCGGCAACATCCTCCGCCACGATCTAAGGGAAGAGAACCGGAGAAACAGATGAAGGTGACCAAACAAGACTGGCTGTTTGCCGCTGTTATCGCCATTGTGCTCGGCATTCTTCTGCTGAATACCGGTAAGGAGAAGGCCAGGCGGGTGCCCGCTGACGACAGGCACCGCCCTTTGTTGGAGCGCCTGGCAAGGGGGGCCGACAGGGAAGAGGTGGAGCGGGAGTGTGCCATTTGCCATAATGCCCGGAGCATCGCCCTCCCCGGAAATCATCCACCCAAGGAGCAATGCCTGCTCTGCCACGCGAGGAAAGGTTGACAACTGCGAACAGCTGAGGAGAAAAACCATGGATCGTTCATCGCGCAACAGGCTTACCGAACGGCTCCTCCCCCAGTTTCCCGGCGAGACGCTCTTCGACCGGCTGGCCCGGACCGTATGCCGGGCTGGCTGCCTGCCGCGCAAGGAGCTGTACGAGGCGTGGGAGGTGGCAAGACGGGTACGGCGCCGCTTCCGGGGGGGCCGAGTGGTGGACCTGGCCTGCGGACACGGGCTGCTGGCGCAGATTCTTCTTTTGCTGGACGACAGCTCATCCCTGGCCCTGGCCGTTGACCGACGCATTCCGGAACAAGCCGCCAGGCTTACGGCCTGCCTGGCGGAGAGCTGGCCACGCCTGGCCGGCCGGGTGGAGTTCGTGGAGAAGGACCTGGAGCAGGTGGCGCTGAAGCGGGACGACCTTGTCGTATCGGTCCATGCCTGCGGCGGGCTGACCGATCTGGTCCTGGAGCGGGCCATGGCGGTCGGGGCGCGGGTGGCGGTGCTCCCCTGTTGTCACGATCTGGCCGCCGGCGACCTGGGCGGCCTGCAGGGATGGCTGGACGGGCCGCTGGCCCAGGACGTGCTCAGGGCCGCCCGCCTGCGCGAGGCGGGCTACCGCGTTGTCACGCAGCAGATTCCCGGCGACATCACGCCGAAAAACCGCCTGCTGCTGGGGGAGCCGCCAGCCCCCGACTGCACGCGAAGAATGCTTGACGGGCAAAAGCCCGTTGTTGAGGAGAGACGGACATGACAGAAACGGGGTGTGACTTTTACTGCGGGAAGATCCTGAGAGGGGTGGAGGATATCCGGGTCTACTGGGAGAACGAACAGGTCTTCGCCTTCCATCATACCAACCCCTTGTGGGAACATCATGTGGTATTGCTGCCCAAGAAGCACATCGAATCGCTTCTTACCCTTGAGGAAGCCGACAACGATCTGCTGCTCGAGCTGCTGGCCACGGCCAAGCGGATTGCCGCCGATTTCACTGGGCGCTACGGGGCATGCCGCATCTATACCAATGTCGGCGAGTACCAGTCGTCCAAGCATCTCCACTGGCATATCGGCTGCGGGAAACAGCTGCGGCCGTATTGACGATGGAGGGCAACGCATCTTAGAATGACGGAAGAACCGATCGCCCGCTTCCTTAAGCAGGCGTGTCAACCATATGGAGCCAGCCATGAAAGGATCTCTCATAACGACAACCAAAGACGACGCTACGGGCCTTACCTACGGCATCTACCTGATCAGGTATACGGACGAACTCTGGATAGCCACCTACGACATGGACCACGACATCATCGTCCAGATGCAGAAGGTCACCATGTCGGAAGACAGAGTCCCCGAGCATGTTCGGAAAGCCGTGGTGACGTGGCTTCTTTGAGCAGGGTTGCATCCTCCGCCGGAATATTTCACCTCTCACTTTGCATCTCCTGCCGGTATGCTATTATTTCCCGGTAGCACACCGTTCGGGTGCGTCATGCCCCAACGCCCTGCACCGGGCCGGACGGGTGCAATCTCAATTCAGGAGGCTATATATGTCAAACGGACCGAAATCGGAAAAGGATCTCAAGGAGGCCTTCGCCGGCGAATCACAAGCAAATCGCAAGTACCTCGCCTTCGCAAAGCAGGCGGACAAGGACGGCTTCCCCCAGGTCGCCCGGCTCTTCCGGGCCGCGGCCGAGGCGGAAACCATTCACGCCCATAACCACCTGCGGGCGCTCGGCGGCATCAAGGAGACGCGGGAAAACCTCGTCGAAGCCATCGCCGGCGAGACCCACGAGTTCAAGAGCATGTACCCCCAGATGATCGCCGACGCCGAGCTGGAGGGGGCGACCGAGGCGCGTCGCTCGTTCACCTTTGCCAATGCCGTGGAGAAAGTCCACGCGGACCTTTACCAGAAGGCGCTCGACTCCTTGGGAGTGGCGGCTGAGGAGTTCGATTACTTCATCTGCCCGATCTGCGGTCATACCGTCGAGCGAGAGGCACCGGAAAAGTGCGAGGTCTGCGGCGCCGTCGGCTCGGTATTCTTCCGGGCAAAGTAGCCGGGGAGAACAGGAGGTTGTCATGGAAGAGAAAGTCTGGTCCCCCACTGACCTGTTGCAGCTCTCGGGCGGCTATTGGAGCGCCTGCGCCCTGCACGCCGGGGTGAAGCTCGACGTCTTCACCCCCCTGGCCGACCGGCCGCTCACCGCCCATGGGCTGGCCGAGGTGCTGAAGAGCGATGCGCGGGGGGTGGCCATGCTCCTCAACGCCCTGGCAGCCCTGGGTCTGCTGGAGAAAAGTGGGGACAACTACGCTGACACCCCCTTCGCCGCCGAGTTTCTTTGCCGCACCTCCCCCCGCTACCTGGGGCATATCATCCTCCACCATCATCACCTGATGGAGGGGTGGGCCCACCTTGACGAGGTGGTGAAGAGCGGCGGACCGATCAGGAAGCGGGTTTCCCACGACATCGGGGAGGATGAACGGGAGAGCTTCGAGATGGGGATGTTCAACCTCGCCATGCAGGTCGCACCGCGGATCGTCCCCCAGATAAACCTCTCCGGCCGGCGGCGGCTTTTGGACCTGGGAGGGGGACCCGGCACCTATGCCATCCACTTCTGCATGCAAAACCCCGATCTCACGGCGGTGGTCTACGACCTCCCCACCACCCGCCCCTTTGCCGAGCAGACCATTGACCGCTTCGGCCTCACGGGTAGGATTGCCTTTGAAGACGGGGATTTCATTGCAAAGGGGATCAAGGGGACTTTCGACGTGGCCTGGCTCTCGCACATCCTCCATGGTGAGGGACCGGAGGGGTGCGCCGTCATCCTGGAGAAGGCCGTCGCTGCCCTGGAACCCGGGGGGATGATCCTCGTGCAGGAGTTCATCCTCAACGACTCGTTCGACGGCCCCCCCTTTCCGGCGCTCTTTTCCCTCAACATGCTGATCGGCACCCCGGCAGGCCGGGCATATTCCGAAGGTGAGCTATTCAATATGCTGGCTGCTGCAGGAGTCGGCGATCTGAAGCGGTTGCCGCTGGAACTCCCCAATGGCGCCGGGATCATCGCCGGCACCGTTTGAGTGAAAGACTGATAGCGGCTGTGATGGCGGATCCCCCCTGTCGGTCGACCGCCGAAGTTCCGGCGCAAGAAAATTTCTACTTCATTTTCCGGGCAAACTGACGATTGGTTACTTGCAAGGGGATGCCATCTCCCCGTAAACCTTAAAGATCAGCGTTTCCGCTTTCGGAGGTAGGTAAATGAAGCACTTGTGCGGCACTACGGGGATGCTCCTGCTCTTGTTTGGATCGGACCTGCCGCTCTCGGAGCGGGGGATGGTGTTGGCGGCGCTATTCCTTGGCATCTGTCTCTGCCTGGCTGCTCTGGCGCTCATGGCGCATCCGCTGCTGGAATGGATTGTCATTGAATGGGATACCGCCTATTATGTGAAGCAGCACGAGATGCGCGAGATAAATAATCAACATCTGCAGATAACCCTTGATAAGGAAAAGGACGATTAAACCCAAAACGGCAGTTGGACACGGATTAACACGGATCTGGACGGATTTTCACTGATAAACCAAGGACAACCCTTTGGATCTTGGTTCTTGGTCTTCTAAATCCGTGAAAATCCGTACAAATCAGATTTGATCCGTGTGCAAATGCTTTTAGACGGACGGAGTTGTTCCGTCATCACGTGCGGGCTGCCCTTCCCAATTTTTGATTGACTGGGAGCCCATTGATCAGGTATATCCTTCGTACTTTTCGCGCCGACAAGGTTGAACAATCCCCATGGACCCCTATTTCCCCTACATCTTTATCAGCAACGTCTTTCTCACCCTCGCCGATGCAACCATCGGCTACCACGCAGCGCCGTCATTGATCCGCCTGGGAACAACCGACGAGGAGTCGGCCGTCCGGACGCTCAGCGGGGTGCGCACGCTCCTGGCAGGGGTCGTGGCGATCTACATGTTCTGCAACTGCCTCGCCTTCTTTAACAAGCAGCCGCTCTTTCTCCTTGTCGTCACCGGCATCATCGTCCTCGACATCGTTGCCCAGCTCGTGGTAAGCGGCAAGATGAGAAACCGGAAAGAATAAATACACCAAACCGAAAGAGCAAAATGAAAAAGAAAACCTATGTGATTGGCCACCGCAACCCCGATACCGACTCGATAGCCTCGGCCATAGCCTATGCCGAGCTGAAGCGGCTGTTGGGCGAAGAAGGGACCGTTGCCGCCATGGCCGGAGAACCGAATCCCCAGACCGCCTATGTCCTGAAGCGGCTCGACATTGAGCCGCCGCTCTACCTGGCCGACGTCCACCCCAAGGTCAGGGATGTGCTGAACCGGAAGCCGGTGACCGCCGGTGCCGACCTGCCGATGATGCAGGCGCTGGAGCTGTTCCACCGCAACAATATCCGTGTCCTGCCGGTGGTGGATGCTGCAGGGAAACCGAGCGGCATCGTCTCGCTGCTCAAGCTCTCGGAGAAATACCTCCTGACGGGCAAGGACCGGATGCGGGGGGTGAACACCTCGCTCCGCTCGCTGGCCATAAGCCTGGAAGGCGACTTCCTCTGCGGTGCCCCATGCGATGACCATGAACACCTGCACCTCTTCATCGGCGCCATGGAACAGGAATCATTCAGCGCCCGGATCGACGGCTATCCACCCGAATCGCTCCTGATCATCACCGGCGACCGGCGGACCATCCAACTGGCCGGCATCGAAAAGGGGGTACGGCTCCTGGTGGTGACCGGCGGACTGGCGGTGGAGAAGGACCTCCTGACAAAGGCCGCAGAACTGGGCGTCACGGTCCTTTCGACCCCTTTCGATACCGCCACCGCAGCCTGGCTGACCCGTCTCTCCACGCCGGTGGGGCTGTTCGCTGAAACAAATTTCGAGCGGATCGGCGTGGGCGAACCGCTCAGCCACCTGAAACTGAAACTTCTCCACAGCGGCGAGCCGGCGGTGATCGTCGTGGAGGAGGACGGCACCCTGGCGGGGATCGCCACCAAGTCGTCGCTACTGGCGCCCATCCCCTCCTCCCTGATCCTGGTGGACCACAATGAACTGGGGCAGGCGGTTCACGGGGCGGATGAGCTGGAGATCCGCGAGGTCATCGACCATCACAAGCTCGGGAACAGCCACACGAACCAACCGGTTACCTTCATCACCGCACCGGTGGGAAGCACCTGCACGTTGGTTGCCGGCCTCTACCGCCATGAAGGGGTTGAACTGGCCCCCTCCTTTGCCGCCCTGCTTCTGGCCGGCATCCTCTCGGATACGGTCATCCTTAAATCACCGACCACCACCAATCGGGACCGGGAAACGGTTCTCTGGCTTGAGCAACTGGCAGGGCTCGACCATGGAGAGTTCGGCAAAGAGATCTTTGCCGCCTGCTCGGGTCTTGCCGGCTACGGCACCCCGGAAAAGGTCATCACCACCGACTTCAAGGTTTTCACGGGGAGCTCCGCCCGCTTCGGGGTCGGACAGGTGGAGGTGATCGGCTTCGACGAGTTTTTTGCCATGAGGGAGGAACTGAAGGGGGCGCTGGCGGAGCTGAAGCAACGGGAAGGACTGGATCTGGCAGGACTGATGGTGACCGACATCTACACGGAAACGACCCTCTTTCTCGTGGAAGGGAAAAAGGAGTTGGCCCACGTCATGGGCTACCCCCAAGTGGAGGCGCACCTCTACGAACTGAAGGGGGTCATGTCGCGGAAAAAGCAGATGGTGCCGCACCTCTTGCAGGTATTGGAGAAGATCTAGGAGCCAGTCGGACTTAGGGAATCGTAGCGAGAGGATGGAAAATCGAGGACAGATGTTCGGAAATTTGAGAGCGAATAGTGGACCTATTCGTCGAAAATTTACGGGAATATGGACCGATTTGCCATTCTCGCAGTAGATTCATCCCTAAGGCCGACAAGGCTCCTGGGAGTCAGTCGGCGACCTTCCCGGCGTGGAGGGATCGCCGCTAAACGCCGATATCCTCGTTCCACAGTTCCGGTCTGGTCTCGATGAAATCGGTCATCATGCTGATGCACTCCTGCTCCTGCAGCACATCCACCGTCACTCCCCGCGATTTGAGGAGCTCTTCCTCGCCGAGAAACGTCCGGTTTTCGCCGACGATCACCCGCGGTATCCCGTACAAAAGGATCGCCCCGCTGCACATGGCACAGGGGGAGAGAGTCGTGTAGAGGGTGCATTCCCGGTAAACCGCTGCCGTCTGCCGGCCGGCGTTTTCCAGCGCGTCCATCTCCCCGTGGAGAATGGCGCTTCCTTTCTGCACCCGGCGGTTGTGCCCGCGGCCGATGATCCGGCCATTGTGGACGATCACCGAGCCGATGGGAATTCCCCCCTCCGCCTGACCCTGTTTCGCCTCTGCCAGCGCTGCCTGCATGAATGTGTCCATATATACTCCTCCAACTCAGATGTGACTTTCGCTTCCCCCCTCACCCTAGTACCCTGTAATACTTATTCTTTCGCAGCTAACCCCTCCTGTCCTCCCCTTAATTAAGGGGAGGGACGTGCTAAGTGAGCTGGCTGGTTTGCTCCCCCTCTTAAGATAAGAGGGGGGTGGGGGGAGTTAGATTTAGATGTTTCATGGTACTAGCCCTCTCCCGCAAGGGGCGAGGGAACTTTAACTGCTCCCCTCCCTTGATGGGAGGGGTTAGGGGAGGGTGCAATGTGCTGGTTACGAAAGAACCCAAAACTACGCTGAAGCGTATTTCTGCAGATTATGGAGGGCTCGTTCCAGCTTTTCCCTGCTGTGCGCCTCGATGGTCCAGGCGGCCTGAGGGGCATACCGCTCCATGAGGGTGAAGAAAACGGGAAAGTCGATGTTCCCCTCCCCGAGCGGGGCGTGCTCGTCGCGCAAACCAAAGTTGTCGTGGATATGGGTTTCGGCGATGTAACTCCCCAGGGCGGCGAACCACTCCTCCAGCCCCACTTTCCTGAACAGATTCCAGTGCCCCACATCGAAACAGTGGCGGAAACGGGGTGAGTCCACTGCCTTCAGCAGCGCCTGAAGGGTGGACGGCTCCTCTTCGAAGATGTTCTCGACGGCCACGATGCAGCCGATCCGCTCGGCACGCTCCAGCACCGCCTGCCACGAATCGATGCTGTATTGCAGCCACGCATCCTTGTTGTCCCCATAGCGCCAGCGGTCATAGCCGGGGTGAAAGACGATCACCTCCGGCCTGAGAATGGCGGCCGCGTCCAGCACATCGTTGAAGCTTTGCAGGGTGATGTCCCGAATCTGCCGGACCACCGAACCCGGGTTGAGATCCATGAACGGAGCATGGATGGTGCATTTCAGGCCGTTTGCCGCAAGGGCCTCTGCTTCCGCCGCCAGTTGTTCGGGAATCACCGCATCCAGGGCATCGCCGGAGAAAAATACCTCCGGATTGATCCTGTCGGCAATCAGGTAATCCAGGTTCCGGGAAAGATGCGGATAGGGGATATGGGCAAAAACCGTATTATGCATGGTGATGCGGCTCTTTTCTGTGTTTGTTTATGACTGCATCGGCGCATTTTTCGCAGTTGACCAACTCTTCCAGCTTCTGGATTGCGCCAGGCTCGCCGAGGACGATGAGGGTGTCCCGCGCCTCCAAATGGCTGTGGGATTCGGGGTTGAAAACCATCTTCCCCGATGTCTTCTTGATGCCGATGATGATGACGCCGGTCTCCTTGCGAAAACCGGAGCTGGCCAGGTTCTCGCCGACAAAAGCGGATTGGGGCGGGATAAGGATCTCTTCCATCTGCAGTTCCAGAAATTCCCGGCCCGTGGCTATCTCGATGAAGTCCACCACGTTGGGGCGGAGTATCGCCTGGGCCATGCGGGTGCCGCCGATCACGTAAGGGGAGACAACCTTGTTGGCGCCTGCCCGTTTCAGCTTGATTTCCGATCCTTCCTCCCCGGAACGGGCGAGGATGTAGAGGTCAGGGTTCAGTCCGCGGGCGGTCAGGGTGATGTAAACGTTCTCCGTATCGGAGGTGACCACCGAGATCAGCCCCTTGGCGTTTTTGATCCCCGCCTTGAGCAGTGTCTCATCGTCCGTGGCGTTTCCCCGGAGAAACAGGTAGCTGTCCTGCTCCAGCCTTTCCACCACCTGCGGGTCCTTTTCCACCACCACAAATGGGATCGGCTTGGCAGCGAATTCCTTGCAGATCAGCGCGCCGATCCTGCCGAAGCCGCAGATTATGTAATGGTCCTTTAGTGCCTCGATCTTTTTTTCCACCTTTTTCCTCCCGATGATCCGCTGGAACTGCCCTTCGAACATGATCTGGGCAAGACTGCCGACGATGTAGCCGAGCACGCTGACGCCGAAGACGATCAGCAGCATGGTGAAGAGCTTGCCGCTGTCGCTCAGCTCGTGAACCTCTCTGAACCCGACTGTGCCGAGGGTGATGACGGTCATGTAGAGGGCATCGAGAAAACGCCACCCCTCGATCCCCATGTAACCGACAGTACCAAGGGAGACCAGCAGGCCAAGCACGAATATGGATATTTTAAGGTGGCGAACCGGATCCATCAGAACTCCTTGGCGCTAAAATACTCCCGGGCGGGGCAAATTTCAAGTTTAATCCACCGCCCAAAATGCGTAACTATTTGATTGCTCCGCCTTATAGGGTAAGTTCTTGACAAATTGTGTATACTGTATACAATTTGCCTGATACCCCAAGGAGACATCATGAAAAAGAACATCGACAAACATCTCACCCTGAGGGAACGGATACTGGAAACCATCCGCGACGCCATCATGAGCGGGTCGATGAAACCGGGAGAAAAAGTCGCCGAGCCGGAACTTGCCGAACGTTTCGGCATCAGCAGGACCCCCATCAGGGAAGCATTCCGGCAACTGGAGTCGGAGGGTTACCTGACGGTCATTCCCCGCAAGGGGGCGGTGGTCGCCTCTTTCTCTCCGCGCGACGTGGAGGAGTTTTACGCCATAAAAAGCATCCTGGAGGGGTACGCGGCACGCAGGGCCTGCGAAAAACTAACCCCGCGGGAACTGGACAAACTGTCGGCCATCAACGACAAATTGCGCCACCTTGCCGATGAAGGGGACATCAAGCATTTTTTCAAGGTGCATAACGACTTTCACGAACTGTTCATAAAATCGGCCAACAATGAAAAGCTCCACGACATGATAAACAGCCTGGTGAAAAAATTCCAGCGGCTGCGCGTCGCCTCCCTGAGCAAACCGGGAAGGATGCATGTGTCGGTGGACGAGCACGATAAGATAATCGAGGCATTTCGCAACAAGGACGGCGGCCTGGCGGAAAAGCTGGTCCGTAAAAATGCCGAATACGGCGGCATTGTCCTGATGCAGAGCAGCCCGGGAAGCCCCCCGCTGAAACCCGCGGAAAAAACGGCGGCCAAGCATCTCGATCTTTAGTGCACTGTAACATCTAAGCCCCCTCCCCAGCCCTCCCCCTCCTGGGGAGGGAGACTAGCGCTCCTCCCCCAAGCGGGGGGAGGTTGGGAGGGGGGTAGGTTGCGAAATATCAAGTGTTACATGGCACTAGACATAATGGTTGTCAGTTGCCAAGCAGAGTCTAAAAGCTAAAAGACCTGCCATCCTTGTAAACGTGGGTTATGCTGTAGAGTAGGAATCCACTACGGCTC
>Ga0074193_1000303_pt1 | contig 87887 bp, 72 predicted proteins | sample EPASupsiteHSE605_FD_64523 | JGI IMG/M metagenome (GOLD analysis project Ga0074193, IMG submission 64523) | Bioremediated contaminated groundwater from EPA Superfund site, New Mexico - Sample HSE6-05 | ecosystem: Environmental > Aquatic > Deep subsurface > Groundwater > Contaminated ... | reverse complement strand
CCCACTCCAAGATGAGATATCCCGTACCGTAAGGTACCTGAAGGCTCGTTGGAGATGACAACGTTGATAGGTCGGATGTGGAAGTGCAGTAATGCATGGAGCTTACCGATACTAATGAGCCGTGCGGCTTAACCATATCCTTTTTTAAATGAAGTTTACCCTGCTATTTCAATTGTCACAGTTTATTTCGGTGGCCATAGCGAAGAGGTCACACCCGTTCCCATTCCGAACACGGAAGTTAAGCTCTTCAGCGCCGATGGTACTGCATGGGAGACTATGTGGGAGAGTAGGTCGCCGCCGATTCTTTACTAAGCCCCATCAATCACTCGATGATTGATGGGGCTTTTTTCGTCTGGAAACATCCAGCGGAATTGTCCTGCCTCAGTTGGATGACGTAGTCAAATAGGCTCCTCGTCATTTGGTGTGGATTTGATATATATAGGAATCAAATCCACACCAAATGACGAGGAGCCTTATTTCCTCGCTTTGCGCATTATTCGAGTTACTTCCCTGGCAAGATGTTCTGCATTAAAGGGTTTTGCTACAAATCCTGCCAAGCCCATATGCTGATAGTTTTCCGCGGTGACATGTTCGCTGAAACCGGTGCAAAGCATGATTGGGATATCAGGATCTATCTTTTTTATTTTTTCAGCGAGCTCCAAGCCTGTCATCACGGGCATTCCCATGTCTGTGATGATTAAATCAAACGAATCCTTTCGCTCTACAAATACATTATAGGCGACTTCACTGGAAACATAGGATTCAACCTTGTATCCTAAATGTTCCAACACCTGTACAAGAAAGAATGTGATGGGTTGCTCATCATCGACAACAAGAATACTTCCTTCAAATTGTGGAGGAGTGCATTCAACCTCATTTTTCATCTTATTTGTTTCTTCCAAGGCCTCCGGCAAAAATACGGTGAAACAGCTTCCTTTACCTGGTGTCGAGTCAACGGTTACCGCGCCGCCATGGTCATTGACTATGCCATGAACGACAGAGAGGCCTAATCCGGTTCCCTCATGCAATTTCTTAGTAGTAAAGTACGGCTCAAAGATGCGCTGAAGATATTCGGGAGGTATTCCGACCCCGTTATCTTCAACTTGCAAACAGATATAAACTCCGTGTGGAAGATTACCTATGGCAACCCCTTCTTTAGGCGACAAAGTTTTTCTAGAGAGTCGTAAATGAATACTCCCTCCCTTTCCTTCCAAGGCTTGATAGGCGTTGGTACAAAGATTCATCACTATTTGATGCATTTGAGTCGGATCAGCTTTAACGTAAAAATCTTCTGCACCATCAAACATGAGTTCGATATTTGCTGGAAGGCTGGCCCGTACAAGCTTAAAAACCTCTTTAACAATGAGACTAAGCTTTAAACTCGATACATTTTTTTCACTTTGTCGGCTGAATTTCAATATTTGGTCAACTAACTGCCCTGCCCTGTCCGCACCCCGAATTATTTCACTCAGATTATTATACAGCAACGAATCTTTATCGCATCGGGACTGTGACAGCTCGGCATAGCCCATGATTGCTGTCAAAATATTGTTAAAATCATGTGCCACTCCTCCAGCGAGGGTACCAATGGCTTGCATTTTTTGGGACTGCCGTATTTGATTCTCTTGCAAAAGATGCTGGGTGATGTCACGTTTAACCGCAACGTAACTAATTATATTATCTTTATTATCTTTGACAGGTGTAATTGTGGCTTCTTCTTTGAAAATTTCTCCATTTTTTTTTCGGTTAGTGAATGTACCACGCCAAACATTACCTTTGGTGATTTCCTCCCACATTAATTTATACTGATACTTTGGAGTCTCTCCACTTTGTAAGATCCTAGGATTTTTACCCAACATCTCGGTGAAAGAATAACCGCTAATATTTTCAAAAGCAGGATTTACATATTGTACATTCCCATACAAATCTGTGATAATTACAGATTCAGCAGCTTGCTCTACTGCTGTAGCCAGCAATCTCCTTCCCTCCTCCATTTTGAACTGATTGCTCATGTCATAGAGTATAAGTTGCGCCACACGAACATTCCCAATCAAAGCTGCTGACACCTCAATTTGAACAGGAATTCTATCACCGCTACCTGACAATACAAAAATATCTATAGTGTCATCATCAGAGTTACAAATTATTTTTTTATTAAAAAAATATTCATATTTTTTTATTTCATTTTCTATGATAAATTCAGTAAATTTTCTCCCAACCAAATTGGTTGATTTAATTTTTAACAGATCAACAAATTTATCATTAAATTCTAATATTAGCCCAGAAATTATATCAACTATCAATATCGCATCTTTTACAGATTTTAATAAAAGATAATATTTTTCTACAAATTCAGTTAAAATCGACTCAGTTTTTTTGTAAAATGAAATATCGAATAATGAAATTAAAGAAAATTTTTTATCATTTAATGATATGAAGTCTATGTATATTTTATATTTTAACTTTTTATCAAGAAAATCACCATATTCATAAACTATATTTGTTTTATCATAAAATATCTCATTAAAAATATACTGTTTTATATCATTAAAAAATGATCCAAACAGTGTTGACTTATTTTGAATAAAATTATCTTCCTGTGTAATTTCAAATAATTCGATCGCAGAATAATTAATTGAATATATTGTTATATACGAGTATCCATGTTTATTTAAATAAATCTCTTCATCAATATATTGATCAATATCAACCAGCTCAACCTCTTGAAGCTCTTTACACTTTTCTTTGAGCTCTGTAATATCAAACAGCAGCATTGGAACGCTTGATTTCAAAAATATTTCTTGAAACCAAGACGATATTGTTTCACTTTCCGGCGACAGCATGCAAACACAAAATGTTTTTTTTCATATTATCTCAATATATTGAGCAGAACTAGATTACAATTGAACTCCTGCATCAATCGATATTGCCCCCTATCTATTTACCTAAAACCTGTCCGAATCAGGCAACAAGCTTATTGAGGGTTCCCATGGTCAATATCTTACCCAATTCAACAAACACAGACAAGCAGGGTCGCCTCTATGTTGTTGCTACGCCTATAGGCAACTTAGGCGATGTAAGTCACCGGGTCATCCAAACACTTTCCTCGGTTGATCTTATTGCCTGTGAAGATACGCGGCATACCAAAAAACTCTGCCGCCATCTCAACATAGCAACTCCTCTTGTCAGCTATTATCGGGAAAGAGAGCAGGAAAAGGCTGAAACACTACTGGAGTTGCTGCGCTCGGGAAAACAGATCGCTCTTGTCTCCGATGCCGGAACGCCGGGGATATGCGACCCGGGAGCGGTTCTGGTAAAAAAGGCAAGGATTGCCGGAATTGAGATTGTGGCGATTTCAGGCCCATCAGCTCTGGCGACCGCCTTGTCGATTGCCGGTTTAACCCAGCCCAACTTTTTCTTTGGCGGCTTTCTTCCTGCCAATGGAACTGACCGAAGACGTTTTCTCAAAGATGTCTCCGCCCTGCCCTTTACCCTTATTTTCTACGAGTCCCCCCATCGAATTCATACCACCCTCATTGATATGAAAACGGTTCTCGGAGATCGGCACGCGCAATTGTTTCGTGAATTGACCAAAATTCACGAAGAATGCATAGAGGGCCCGCTCTCAATACTCCAGGAAAAAGTGAGCGATGGGGTTAAGGGTGAATTGGTGCTCATCGTGCAAGGGGCCGCCCCTCTGCCATTGGAGAAACCTGACAATATTGATGAACTTCTGATCTGGTATCGCGATGTCATGCATTCGAGCCTGAAGAATGCCGTTCGGAGCATCGCCTCTGACCTTGACCTCCCCCGATCCCAGGTGTACAAAAAAGCGCTCTCCATCTGGCAGCAGGCTGAATAACCAACCTCCTCAAAATCGAGGCCCAACTCTCCTCGAGCAAACCACCCTTCCAACATGCCGCGGATAACCAGAATCGAGAATTCCATCACACACTGCAGGAATCCGGAGCAGAAGGCGCTACTCGCCGCCGCTTGTCGAGCCGCCCTTGCTGCCGGCCTGCTCATTAAAGAGCGCTACAGGCAACCCCACAACATCACAATGAAAGGGGCTATCAACCTGGTAACTGAAACCGACGTGGCGGCCGAGGCGATCATAACCGCTTTGCTGACCGAGGACACCCCCGGGATACCGATCATGGCGGAAGAAACCACAGCCTCCCACACCTTGGAAGCAGAACAACTGTGGGTCGTTGATCCACTGGACGGCACCACCAATTTCGCCCATGGATTTCCCTTTTTTGCCGTATCCATCGCCTTGCTCGACCATGGCAGACCGGTGGTAGGAGCCGTATATGCCCCCTTGCTCGACGAGTTGTTCTGTGCCGTCAGTGCCTGCGGCGCCTGGCTGAATGATCAGGCTATAGCGGTCACCGACACAAGCCGTCTCATCGAAGCCCTCATCGGCACCGGTTTTCCCTACGAAATCGAACAAACCCTACCGAAAGTCATCGGGCAGTTAGCAACAGTGCTGCCCAGGGTCCGTGACATCCGGAGGGCAGGGGCAGCAGCGCTTGATCTGGCGTATGTGGCCTGCAGCCGCCTTGACGGCTTTTATGAAATCAACCTCCAACCTTGGGATACTGCCGCCGGTTGGTTGCTGGTCGAGGAGGCTGGCGGTCAGGTGAGCACTTTTTCCGGCGCGCCCTACTCTCCTTTTGCCCCAGAGATTCTCGCCAGCAACAGAGCCCTACACCGACAGCTCCTCGAACTCCTCAGATGACCCCCAACCCTGCCCGACTTCACCCCTTTCCCGTTTGGGCGATCCACGGGTGCATGTTACTCTCGGCGACGCTTGTCGCCACTTCCTTCATCGTTGGCAAGGCCATAACGCCCTTCCTTGATCCGGTCGTCCTGACCTTCATCCGTTTTTCCCTTGCTGTTGTGCTCTTCGCCCCCTACGTCAATCATCGTTACGGGCTGTCCCTTCCCGGACGAATCGACATCGCCCGTTACAGCGTAATCAGCGGTGCCTTGGTCGGCTTTTTCTGGCTGATGTTCCTGTCGCTCCGCCTCACCGATTCCCTCAATACCGGGGCGATCTTCACGACGGTTCCGGGTATTTCGGGAATATACAGTTGGTTCCTGCTGCGAGAACGATTAGGACCGTATCGCTCTCTCGCCCTGCTGCTGGCAATGATCGGGGCGCTCTGGGTCATCTTTGAAGGCGACCCGCAGCGGCTGTGGTTGCTGGATCTCAATCGCGGCGACCTTCTTTTCTTCGGTGGTTGTCTCCTGATGGCCCTGTACACACCCTTGGTTAAACTTCTCCACCGGGGTGAACCCATGGCCGTCATGACCTTATGGATCCTGATCACCGGATGCGCCTGGCTGTTTCTCTTTTCGGTCACAAAGCTGCCGACAATTCCATGGACCTCCGTGCCGGTAATGGCCTGGATCGGCATCGCTTATCTGGCTTTCTTCACCACCATCGTCACCTTTTTCATCTCCCAGTGGGCCACCCTCCACCTCGGCCCCACCCGGGTTATGGCCTATTCCTATCTCTATCCTCCCCTTATTGTGCTGATTGAGTGGCTCCTCTATCGAAACCTCCCTTGCCTGCGAACAATGTTTGGCATTCTGATTATTCTTCCGGCCATGATCATCGTGCAAAGGGGAAACAGGCAGCCCTGAGCGGGTTACGGTCAATTTATCCGACAGTCCTCACCTGTCAGCATTGACGCCGCCACCTCTTATGGACAGACCTTGTCGTGGTTGGTAAACACGCCTTTGTCGTCGATCTTGATGAGTACGGTGCATTTGGCAGGATCACCGTTGCCATAATACCCCAAGGTACCGGTCACCCCCTCAAATTTCTTGGTGGCAGCAAGCTGATCCCTCAGCTTTGCCCGGTCTTCGACGAGGTTCCCGGTCAATCCGCCGGTATTTTTGAGGGACTGGGCGATCAGATAAACCGCATCATAGGTCAAGGCCGACACCTCATCAGGCAGGACGTTATAGGCTTTGTTGTAGTTGTCGACAAAGACCTTCGCCTTGCCCTCAGCACCTCCTGGGGCAAAATTTCCTGTAAAATAAAGCCCTTTGCAATCATCACCACATTTCCCCATCAGATCGCCACCCGACCAGGAATTTGATCCGGTGATCGGTTTTTTCCACCCCATTTTTCTCGCCTGGCGAACAATCAGGGGGATCTCCTCATAATGCTGCGGCGTGTAGAGAAAATCGGCGCCCGAGTTGACAATAGCCTGTAATTGTTTACTGAAATCAACGTCCTTCGTCCGGAACGTTTCAAAGGCAACCACCGATCCCGCTCCATTCGCCCCTTCGAACACCTGCTTAAAAGCCTTGGCCATGCCGGAAGGATAAGGGCTAATCTCATCGTAGAGCACAGCCGCCTTGGTCGCCTTCCATTCCTTGGCGGCAAATTTGGTAGTCGCCATCGCCTGGATATCATACAAAACCGGCATGCGGAAGACATACTGCCTATTGAGCGTTGTCAAGGGTGAGGTCGACCAGGGGGTGACCATGGGAGTCTTGAACGAGTTAGCCACCTCGCCGACGGCGATGGCCCGATCACTACTCTGCGGGCCGACAATGGCCATGACCTGATGCTGGCTAATCAAAGCCAGGGCATTGGTGCTGGCGGATGACCGATCGGATGAATTATCAACGTACACCAAATCCATGGAGTAGGTCTTGCCGCCTATGTGCAACCCGCTGCCGGCATTGATTTCCTGTTTCGCCATTTCAGCGCCGTTTTTGGTGCTGGCCCCGACATTAGCGAAACTGCCACTCTTGCTGGTGCTGATACCCAGCTTGATGATACCGTCCGCCGCAGAAAGCAAGGAACCGGGTGCAACCGTAAAAACGAAGGCCATCAGACCGGCCATGGATCGTTGTTTCATGTTTTCTCCTCGATAGGTTAAAAATGGGCGTATCCCGTGTCTGCTGGTGCCAATCAGGCGGCTTGAGCACTCTCGATCTTGAATGCCTCGACCGCCTCGCGCAGCTTGCTCGCCGTTGCGTTGAGCAGGTTCATCAGACCAGCCGTTTCCTGCGAGGTCTTGGACGTCTCGTTGCTGACGCCACCAACCGCCACCATGCTCTCGACAACACTCTCCGACATCTGCACCTGCTCGATCGCAGCCCGGGTAATGGCCTCGATCAGGTCGGCCAATTGATTGGATACGGTTTCTATCTGTTGCAACTTCTCATGGGCGCCGTCGGCAAGTCGCGATCCCTGAACAACCTTGCTGATACTCTCGTCCATGCGGTTGCTAACATCCTTGATTTCTGACTGAATACTCTTCACCAGCATGTCGATCTGCTTGGTCGAGTTGCTCGAACTTTCCGCCAGCCGCTGGACCTCCTCGGCAACGACGGCGAAACCGTAGCCCGCGTCACCGGCCATGGCCGCCTGGATGGACGCATTCAAGGCGAGGATAGAGGTGCGGTCGGCGATGTTGTTGATGATCTCGACGACATTGCCGATCTCCATCGAACTCTCGCCCAGACGCTTAATCGAACGCGCCGTCTCGTTGATTTGCTCACGAATCTCATCCATGGCGCGGTTCGTTTTTTCTACCGCTTCGGCTCCTTCGCGGGCATTGGTCCGCGACACCTCCGAAACCTCGGCCGATCGCGCGGCGTTCTGGGAAACCTGCCGAATCGAGGCGGCCATATCGTTCAGGGCCTGAATGGCGGCGTTGACCTGTTTGGCCTGGTCGCTACTCTTGGCCGCGAGATCGGCGGTCCGTTTGGACACGTCGGTAGCGGTTGTATCCACCGAGAAAGTCGCCGATTGGACCTGACGAACGATGCCGCCGAACTGCTCCGCCATAGTGTTAAAGGAGTCGGCGATGGCGCCGGTGATGTCTTCCGTCACCTCGGCGCGAGCGGTCAGGTCGCCTTCAGTGAGCTCGGCGATCTCACCCATCAGCTTCATGATGGATTCCTGAATGGCGTCACGCTCCTCCTGACTCTGAATAAGAAGGGTAATATTATCGAGCATAGCGTTAAGCGCGGTGGCCATCTGGCCAAGCTCATCGTTACTGACTACTTCGGTTCGGGCCTGAAAGTTACCCATACCCATTTCACCGAGCAGGTCCATAATATGGTTAATCTGTCGGGTCAGCCCCTTGGACAGGCCGAAAGAGATCAACAAACCGAGCAGAACAGCGGCGATTCCCACGCCGATAACGATCTTCTGGACGAGACCGGCGGCTTCTTCCATACGGGACACCGCCTGCTTTTCATTGGCCACGGCGTTCTTGAGGAAGGCCTGAATAACCGGGTCAGCCTGTTTAACCGCCTCTTGATAGGCGAGAATGCGGCTGGTGATGGTCTCATCCGTCTTCGCAACTTCCATAAACCACTTGGTGAAATCGCCGGCCTGGGCAAGCAAGTTGCTCTGCACCACCGGATTTTCAGCGGAGGCCTTGATACTTTCTGTAAAGGTTTTAGCTTCGATCAAAACCTTCTCCCCAGCCTGCTTCTCAGGTGCCAGCGTGTATTCTTGCATATGATAGAGCAGATTCTGCAACAGTGCCTGGAGCTTGGGAGAGACAACCGTGGCCATCGTTTTCCGCAAAACATCAACCGACTGCCGCAACTTGGTCAACTCGCCGAATTCCGGGTTGACCTGAAGTTCAAGAATATTCACCGTACTCATGAATGTTCCCAAGTAGTTGTTGATGGCGTCCATGGCTTTCTGAGCGGCGGCTTTATCCTTTGCTTCCGGTGTTGCCTGCTGGATCTCGTACAGTTTCTGATAGGCTTCACCACCGGCAGCGATGAATGTGTTCAGATACTGGTTTTTGGCCGCACCGATACCGACCTTGTTGTAATTGAGGAGGAAGTCCTTCTCGTGCCCATTCATGGTCTTCACCGTTTTCTCGATGTCGAGGCTCAAGCGGGCAATCTTGCCGTGCACCTGCACGAGTTCGTCAATAGTCTTATTGGCGAATCGCTGCGAGATGGTGGCGATGACGATAACGGCAAGCGTCAGGATGATCATGACGGCAAAGGCCAACATCAGTTTGCCGCGAATATTGAGCTTGTCGGTCAATACCGCGAAAGGGTTGGCAAACCCGCCTCTTTCTTTATTGTGTTCTTCCATTCTCCCTCCGAAACTCCTTCCTCAACTTGATCAGATATCGTTGACGACAAACGACCTGGACATCGCCGCTCCCGTCCCCGGAAAAGGCCTTCAACGGCGAGACATGCAGGCATCCTGTCAGGGCGATCACTTTCCTGAGCAAAACCTACTGATCACGGCCGAATCAAAACGCAGCGATTCGGCTGCAACCCCGCTTTACTTTTTGAGAAACGTGTCGATGCCTTCCTCTTTCCAGATTTTCATCGTTTTCTCGTCTTTCGGATTGATTTTGACGCCAATGGCGTTGACCGGAACCGTGTTTTTCTTCTGCACTTCAATCCAATTCTTCTTGATGATTGTATCCAGAGCCATATCGATTCTCCCTTGTTGTTCCGCGGGTCACTGAAACTCCCGCAACATGTTCTCGAACACCACGGTATTGCACACCTGCTCGCAGGACGGTCCGACCAGGGCAACAGCCGAATGTCGCAACCCGTTGGCAAGCATGTTTGCAGTAATGGTGTTCATCCGCTCCAGATCCACCTGCTGAATCTGGTTCAAGATCTCCGTCGAGTCGACAAAACGGTTAAAATAAAAGGCCTGGGTCGCCAAGCTGCTCATAGAGGTATGCGAATTCTCCTGTGCGATGATATGCTGTCCTCTTAACTGCATCTTCGCAATCCACAGTTCCTCTTCAAGAATCGGCAACGTTTGCAGGGCCATCCCCTTGACCTCCACCAGGATCTGGGAAAGGACCGGATGCAGCAGTTCTGGGGTGGTCGAGCCTTCAATCACAATCACGCCGTCATCCCGGTACGCCTGATATTCCGCGGTGATCTCATAGACCATGCCCAATTCCTGTCGCAGCTTCCTAAAGAGGCGGGAACTCATCCCCCCGCCCAAAATGGCGGTAAACAGATGGATCAGGTAGCGATCTGCCGCCGCGTAGGGCGCGGCTTTCAGGCCAATCGAGAAATAGACATGGGAGACGCCCTTGCACTCCACCGTCACCCCCCCGTGAAAGGCGGGACGAACCGGCTGGGTATCGGCCCGACCATCATCCGGCATCATCCAGAAGGCGTCGGCCACATTGGTGACCACATCCTCATGCTTGACGTTGCCGGCAGCGGCAATGATCAACCGGCGCGGCTGGTAATTTTCCCGGACAAAACGCAATACATCATCTTGCTGCAAGGCAGCCACCGAGGCGATGGTGCCGCCGATGGGTCTTCCCAAGGGGTGCCCCTGCCAGATGTGCGCTTTCAATCGTTCGTGGGCGCAGGCGTCCGGCCGATCAAGCTGGGCGCTCAATTCCCTGACAATGGTCTCCTTCTCCTGATGGACAGCGTACTCGGCAAACTGTGAGTTCAACAAGATATCGCCCATCAGATCGATCAGATAGGTCCGATAGTCATCGAGAACCGTTGTCGTAAAACAGGTGTAATCGCGAGAGGTAAAGCCGCCAATCCGCCCTCCGGTCGTGTCCATCATCCGGGCGATTTCGTCGCTATCCCGTTGGGCGGTCCCGTCAAAAAACAGGTGTTCGGCCAGATGGGCGACCCCGCTGCAATCCTCCGCCTCATCCATCGGTCCGGTTGCCATGAGAAAGCCCAGCGATATGGAGCGCACCCCCTCCATCCGCTTGGTGACGACCCGAATCCGATTGTCGAGAACACTCTGTTCCACCATCAATTATTCGCCTCTCCCCAGTGATCGCTGAAAGTGCCTTGGACGACCGGACCAAGATCAAGCACGGCGACCGAGTCGCCCTGCCGTTGGAAAAAACCACGTAAGAGACCGGAGTTGCGAAGAGAAGGCGGGGGCTCCTGCGCCACAAAAGCGGTGGCCAGCTCCTGCCCGGTGATCTTGGCGATGCGCACCCTGACGCCCGCTGTCACCACCGCCTTCAACGGTTCCCCCGTCACCGGGTCAACCGCGCCGGTGCGGATCACCATCAGTTGCCGATACCGATCCGACCGACCATTCCCGCCCCGGTTGCACAAATCGTCGAGGTTGATCACCGGTAGCAAGCTGTCGTGGTAGAGCAGCATCCCTTTGAGATAGACCGGACTGCCTGGAATTTGCTGCACAGGTCGTGCGCCCAGGATCTCCACGACCTGGCTCTGACTGAAGAGGCAAACAACGTTCCCCGTGCTGCCATTGATCGTCAGCGGCAGGAAAAAGGTTCGAATGCCGGCCTGTTGCCGTTCGTGCGCCATACCTTCTCCTCAATACTCCCTTGCTGGCCTCTCGTTATCCGCCCTGGCAACACCCAAGGAGGCTTCCCCGTCTGTTGCGCCAAGCAGGGCTTGCAGATCAACCAGCAGAATCAAATCGGTGCAGTTGACCAGCACTCCCGGAATCAATACCCTCGATTTTCGGGCAAAAGCGGGCGGCAGCGGCCGGGCGGCGGCGACATCCGCCATGATGATTCTGCCCTTGCCGCTCATGGTCAGGGCCATGAGGTTTTCTTCATGGGCGACGATCAGATAATAGCCCCGCTTGGAAGGCAACAAGCCGCCGTTTCTGGTCATCAGGGTCTGCAGATCACAGATGACCGCCCGATTGCCATGAGGAAGAGGCAGATACGCCCTGCCGTTTTCCACTACCGGCTTGATGGTGTCGTCATTGCGCACCCCCACGCCGACCACATTTTCCTTGTCGACCGCAAAAAGTTGTCGACCGATCTGCGCTAAAAAGAGGGGCTTCATACCATCGCCTCACGCCGGACATCCTGCAACGAGGGACCACTGCTGCCGGTCAACCGCTGCACGGTCTCGACAAATTCCTCGTCCTTGCACGGTTTGTTGAGGAATGCCTTGGCCCCCAGTTGATAGGCCTTTTCCTGATGTTTGTCGGACGTCCGGGAAGTGAGCATGATCACCGGAATATCTCTCCCTCCGGCAATCTTGGGGAGTTTTGAAAGAAATTCGAACCCGTTCATCCGTGGCATTTCGATATCCAGGACAATGCAATCGGGCCGAACCTCCTCCATCTCCAGTTGCTCAAGGGCATCCAATCCGTCCTTGGCCTCGACCGGCGCCCAGCCGTTGGTGGTCACCAGCCGGCTCATAACACGGCGAATAGAGATGGAATCGTCCACGATCATCACCGTAAAGACATGGGGGATCTCCAGATTGAAGACGGCGGTGCCGTTTTGCTCCGCCCGGAACGCTGCCTGGATGAGGTCGGGGATATCCAGCACCGGCACGATGCTGCCATCGCCCATGACCGCTGCCCCAGATACGCCGGCGACCGTCCGCAGGTGGGTTCCGAGACCTTTGATGACGATTTCCTTCTGTCCGGTGATCTGCGGGATGGAGAGCGCGATCGTCCGGCCGCCGGCAAACATGTTCAGGACCAGCGAGCGGGTGTCCTCCGGAGTATCGTCGACCAGGCCGAGGAGACGGGGCAACGAATACCAGGAGATCGTTTCGCCGGCGAGACGACAGGTTCGCTCCGTAAAGGAGATATCGCCGCTCTCCACCCGGTGAATATCCTTGATGTCGTTCAAGGCAATGCCATAGGTCACGTCGCCGATTTTCACCAGGAGCGCCCGAACAACACCGAGGGTGAGCGGCACGCGCAGGACAAAGGTGGTGCCGACGCCCTGTCGGGTCTCCACGGTGATGGATCCCTGCAACTCCTTGACATTTTCCCTGACTACGTCCATGCCGACGCCCCGCCCGGAGATCTCGCTGATCGTCTTGGTACTGAATCCGGGATAAAATATCAACTCGGTGAGCTGCTGCTCATCCATTTGGTCGACCTTGGTGCCCAGCCCGAACCGCCGCGCCTTCTCCCGGATGGCGTCGAAATTAAGCCCCTGGCCGTCATCGCTGAACCAGATAACGATATGGTTGCCCTCCCGCCGTCCGGTTAGGGTAATGGTGGCGATAGCCGGCTTGTTGAGCGCCTGGCGCTCCTCCGGCGACTCGATGCCGTGATGGATGGCGTTGCGTATCAGATGCATGAACGGATCGGCCAGCTTCTCCCACACCATTCGGTCGAGCTCGACCCGCTCGTCCTCGACGACCAGCCGCACCCGCTTGCCCAACCGGGAGGCCACATCGCGCATGGTGCGGCTGAGCCGCGAAGACAAGGTCGCCATGGGGCTCATGCGCGTCCGCATCATCTGTACCTGCAATTCGCGGATCACCCGATGCTGCCGACCGATATCGCCGCCGATGCCGCTGAACACGCCCCCCAGGTTGGTATGGATGGCGGCAACGTCGATCGCCGACTCGTTGAGCGAACGAATGATCAGGTTCAACTGGGTGTACCGATCAAGCTCAAGGGCATCAAATTCGGAAAAACCTTGGCTGGCCTTGATATCGGCAACAGCCTGGTCGAGGTGGACAAAATGGTGTGAAAGTCGGTCCAGGGCCTTGACCTCGAACTTGGTTTCCAGTTCCAGGGCAATGTCCTTCAGTCTCCGGGTGGCCAACTCCATCTCCTCCAGGGCCTTTTTGAACGACCCCATATTCTGGTCGAAACCGCTGACGCCCACCAGCAACTCGTTGGCCAGATTGACAAGGACATCAAGCTGCGACTGGTTAATCCGGAGGGTGCGTGCCGTTTCGGACATCACGGCCTGCTGAGGCGCAACCTCTTCAGGTTCCTGCTCGACCGCATTCTCCAACCAGGCCTGCTCCGGTGCAATCGCCAGATCCGCCGGCTCCTCGAACAACAGCTCCTCGGGAAGATCCTCCCGGGAGAGGAGCAGCAAGCGCTGGAGGAGGTCTGCCGGCCGGCCCGACGCCGCCGAATCGGGAGATTCCACCAGGAGACCGAGGAAATCAAGGGATTCAGCCAAGGTGCCGATCATGGCAGGATCAAGATGGCGCGCGCCCTCGTACAACCAGTCCAGGAAATCCTCGACACCGTGGGCATAGGTGGAGATGTCGCTCAGTCCGATGACCGCGGAAGCGCCTTTGATGGTGTGCACCGCCCGTCGGATCTTACGGATTTCTTCTTTTTGACCTGCGGTAAGGACAACCCTGCCGTCGACCTCGGCTTCCAGGGTCTGCAGCGAGCGGTGCAGTTGTTGCAGATGCTCCTCTGCCTCCTCAAGAAACCCTTCCCGAAGGAGTTGCCTTTCCTCTTCGCTGAACAACGATCCCGACAACGAACCCTCGTTTTGCCCCCCCCCCGCCTTTGTTGGGACAGGAGGGGCTTCAAGTGCCTCCAGAACCGCCTCGCTCAGTACATCCGGAACATCCTGTTCCGCACCACTGCCGAGGCGCGCCCTCCCCTCCGCCATACAGGCGTGCAGTTGGGCGAACACCTGCTCCGCCCTCTGCTCATCGAAACTCCCCGGGACAGAGATCATCGTTGCCAGGAGATCCAATGAACCGGTCAAAGGAGGCACCATCTGTTGGTCCATGCTGGCCGCCGTTTCATACAACCAGTCAAGGACGTCTTCAATCAGGTGGGCATAGGCGGCAAGGTCGGACAACCCGATCACCGCGGCCGCGCCCTTGATGGTATGCACGGAGCGGCGTATCTTGCGGACGATTTCGCGAAGTTCGCCGGTGATGGGCGCCGTGCCGGTCACCCGCGTCTCCAGGGCCTGCATGAACCGGTGCAGCGCCTCCAAATGTTCTTCGGCCTCGGCACGAAATTCGGCCATCAATTCGTCATCCGGTCCGTCTGTGGGCTCGGGCGAGAGAAGCGCTTCGTCGACGACTGGCTCCGGCTCCGGAGCCGCAAAGGACACATCGCCAGTGCCGGGACCAATGGCGCTGAAATCGGCTTCGGTGAGGGCGATCAGGGTCGCCTCGTCCACGAGAATCCCCTGCTGCAATCCCTGGCAATATTGATCAAAACGGTCAACCGTCGCTTGCATGGCAAAAAAGGCTTCCGCCGACAGCGCCAGTTGCCCTTCCAGGATGTGTTCCAGCGCATTCTCCATGCAGCCGGCAATCCGGCTGAGGCCGCCGATCCCGACCATGGACGAAGCCCCGCGGATGATATGCGCCAGCCGATACATCTCCTCAAGGAGTTCCCGCTTGCGCGGATGGGTCCGCAATTCCTCAATCCCGGACCTCATCGTCGGGATGTAGGCCTGTACTTCCTCGATATAGCCCGCGAAGAAATCATTCCTGTCCTGCGCCATCACCTCTCTCCCGGTGCAACAGATCCCCACCCATGCCTCTCACCGTTATTGCCACTTTCTGATCAGGGGCGAGGCACCCAATTTTTCATAATCAAGGATATTGACCGTCCGGTTGTCCATTGCGTACAGTCCCTTGAAAAAAGGAGCCAATCGCGTCAAATGCTCCGCTCTTGCAGGAACGTACGGAGCCAACGGATCGCGCTGCTCATCAAGGTTCACCACGCCGGTAATCCTGTTGACCAGCAAGCAGAATTTAAAGTCCCGCTGCTTGTAGAGGATATACGACCGCCGTAAAGCTCTCTCTTCCTGCAGACCGAAAAGAACAAAAAAATCGACCACCGAAAGAATCTCTCCCCGGATCTGCACGATCCCCTTGATCCAGGGGGGCAGGTTCGGCAGGGGGGTTACCGTGGGCAGATAGCCGATCTCCTGAATCGAATCGATGGAAAGCGCCATCTCGTCATCCCCGAGCATGAAGGAAATGTACGGTTTTTTTCTTCTGATATTCCGTGCGGCCCTCTCCTTGAGCAAGGCGGCATCCTGTGCCAGCGCGGGTGCGGTTTCGCGATCAATGGTGGCGAGCAGCGTTTGCAGGGAGTAGTCTCCCTGACTGTCAATATCCAATTGGCGGGACAAATCGGCCATTATCTGCCTCATCAGCGCATCAGGTTGAACGGAACGGCCTGCACCGGGTTCCCTCAAGCAAGCAATTTGACAGCCGTGGCGAACAGTTCGGCACTGTCAAAAGGTTTGGTCATATAGACGTCCGCGCCCTGCTTTTTCCCCCAGAACTCATCGCTTTTCTGATTTTTCGAGGTCAACAGGATAATGGGCAAATCCTGTTGCATCGTTTTGATTTTCCGACAGGCTTGAAATCCGTTGAGCTTGGGCATAATCACATCCAAAACAACCAAATGGGGATGCTCGCTTTCCACCATCGCCACAGCCTCTTCCCCGTCGGTAGCGGTTATGACCTGATAGCCATTCTCCTCAAACGGCGCCCGCATCATATTGAGTTGAGTGGGACTGTCATCGACAACCAGTATTTTTCCTTTGGCCATGGCGCTTCTCCTTTTCGAAACTTTTTCTCTATCCGCAATGAGTGCTGTGTATCACTGGATATGTCTTTCAATCTCGGCAATCATCTTGTCCGGATCAAACGGTTTGGTGAGATAGGCGGAGGATCCCGCCATTTTGCCCTTCATCTTGTTGATAAAGCCATCCTTACTGGTGAGCATGATCACCGGGATGTCTTTGAATTCCTTATTTCCCTTGATGATCGACAGGATCTTGTACCCATCCATCTTCGGCAAGATAACATCGAGCATGATCAGGTCGGGCCGTTCCTCGCTGATCTTGCTGAGGGCCTCAAGGCCATCCGCTGCCTCCACCACCCTATAGCCTTGGCGACTGAGGGTGATGGAAATGACTTTCCTGGTGGTGGAGCTATCCTCCACCACCAGGATCATTTTCTGATCCGCTATCTCGGGCGTCGCGGCAACCAGTTCCGGGGTATTGCCCGGTATCCCCTGCCCTGGCTGCTCTTCCACGGATTGCCGAGCCAAATGATCGAGCAACAGTTTCAGTTGATTGGCAAAAAGGGCTTTATCCGGGGCCATTTTCGCGGTTTTATCAAGATAGGCCAGAGCGTCCTGAAAATTCCGGCTGTTGATATTGATCAAGCCAAGGCAGTACAGGGAGATCAGACTGCGGGGATATTTGTTCAGGATCCGGCCATATCGTTCCCGCGCCATTTCAAGACAGCGGGTATTGGCCGTCCCTGACTGCGCCAGGGTTTCCCGTGAAATAATCAGATGTCCCTGGCAGTAATGACAGGTGGTGGTGCTTTTATTGAGAGGAGCCCAGCAGAAATAACATTTTCTGACGACATCGTCGGTCAGACGGCCCGAGACGAAAACGAATTTTTCGTTTTCCTCTTTCACCAATGGATTGTTAGGGTCAAGGCTTACCGCCATTTTCAGGGCCTTCTTCATCATCTCGACATTGCCCTGAATCCGGGAATACCAAACCCAAGCGGTGGCATTGTTCCGGTTTTTCTTCAGATATTGAACAAGATCGGCGTGCGCCTCCTTGTATTGCTGCTGCTCTGCTTTTTCAACCGCAGCGGTGAATAATTCTTCTCCGGATTCTTCCAGTGCACTCTTACGTTCATCCTTGAGTTTTGAAACCTCAAGCAGGATATTGATCAGCGAGTTGTTGATCGTTCGACTGCATGAACGAAGCGGAAACAATTCGATCTGGATTTCATCCCAAAGCAGAACCTCGATCGCCGCTTGTAATCCGATTAACTGCCCAAGCTCGGCATGAATCAATTCTCCATGCTCTATATCAAGTATACCGACAGCATTTTCTTTTATAACATGCAGTGTCTGCGACTTTTTCTCCAAGGAAAAAATCTGCAGAATATTATCCAGCGAGAAGCCATCGATTTTCTTCGTTTTCGTCACCATCGCGTTTTTCCGGGAACCGCTGCGTTACACTGCTTTTTTTCTCTCTTAAAGGTACTCTTCAACTCGAATCTTTCCGGGTACGAGAGCACATGACAAAAAAAATCAGCCGCTAAGCACTGAACGACCGCAGGACTCTACCGGTACTCCCCTTCTCCTGAAGAGGTTAGCCCGCCGAATCATCCGGCAACGCCAGCATTGGCATGGATATTCGAAATGCACGACAAGAAGCAATTTCCATTCCTATCGGGCCTGACAGGAACTACCCATAACCCGATGAACACGGTCCGGAAATTGTGGGGGGGGGAGAACGACGCTTTCCTAAAAACGACGTTGAGATGTTGCCCCGCATCCAATTACTGTACGAGTAATTGTGGGGGTAAAAAAAAGAAAAAGCAAAAAAAAAGTCTACAAACGTGTCTCACCTCATGGCTCCGAGCCGACTTCCCCGCTAAAAGAATGGCTGTTAGTCGGAACGAACTTCAGCTGGAGGGAGTAGTACAGCCAGAAGAACAAAACCAAGGCCGTACCGGTAATTGTCATTTACTGACAATAATTGACGCTTCTGCCTCTGCTTCCGCCACCATCTGGCCGATAAGATCCAAGCCACCTTGCCAGAAACCGACATCATTGAGATCGACACCAAAAGGGCGAAGAAGTTCGTAGGGCGAACCATTGCCACCGGCCCGCAACAGGTGCAGATAGCTGGCGACAAACCCGTCTCCCTCTTCAAGGTAGCGGGCATAGAGGGCCAGGACCAGCAATTCGCCGAAGGCATAGGAATAGACATAGCCGGGGGTGCCGAGAAAATGAGAGATGTAGGCCCACCAGATGCCATACTCCGAACGCAGGGTGACCGAGTCACCGAACATCGGCCGCTGGGTTTCCAGCCAAAAGGCGGAGAGCTGTTCCGTCGCCAGTTCGCCCTGTTGCCTCCGGCCGTTGTGCATCGCCGCCTCGAACCGGTTCATGGCTACCTGGCGGAAAACCGTGGCAAAGATCGACTCCAGTTTCTGACAGAGAAAGGCCCGGCGGGTCTCCGGAGCAACCATGCGTCCCACCTGGGCCTTGAACACCAGGAGCTCGGCGAAAACCGAGGCGGTCTCGGCCAGGACCAGTGATGTGTCGCTGTTATAAAACCCTTGCGCCGCCGCCAGGTACTGGTGGATCCCATGGCCCAGCTCGTGGGCCACGGTGGCGACATCGCGCTGGTTGCCGGTGTAGTTGACCAGAATACAGGGATGGGTCTCCGGGACACAGGGATGGGCAAAAGCCCCACCCCGCTTCCCCTGAAGGATGGGGGCGTGAATCCATTGCTCGTTGAAAAAGCGTTCGGCAACCCCGGCCATTTCCGGAGAAAAACCGGCAAAGGCTTCAAGGATAACCTCCCGACACTGGCCCCAGGAAACTGGGTCCTCCTCGCCTCCCGGCACCGGGGCGTAGCGGTCGTAATCAAACAGTTCGCCGCAACCGAGCAACCGCCGTTTCAGGCGGTAATAGCGATGGACAATATCGTAACGAGAGACGACCGTCTCGATGAGGGTCCCGACGGTCCGATCCTCCAGTTCGTTCGCCAGATTGATGGCACTGTCCCAGGCAGGATAGCGACGCAGACGGTCGGTGATCATCTTTTCCGCCGCAAGCGTGTTGAACACATGGGTGAGGAGGTGGAGGTTGGTCCTGAGCCCTTCGGTCAGTTCCGCGGCCCCGTTCCTGCGGACCTCGCGGTCCGAATGATAGAGATCGCTGAGCACCTCCTCCTCGGTCCGCCCTCGCGGGCCGAAGCGCAACTGCCCGAACAGTTTTTCAAACAGCACATTCCAGGCGCTTCTCCCCACCGGCTTGAACTCCTGCAGCAATTCTTCTTCTTGGCTGCCGAGTTGATGCGGGGCGGATTGCCGCATGACCTCAAGATAATGCCGATAGCGATGCAATGCCGGCTGTTGCAACCGCCCTTGGGCTGCTGCCTCGTCGAGCCGGTTCCATTCCAGACGAAAAAAGACGGTCAGCTTGCCGACCACAGCCTCCAACTCCTCCACCTGTTGCAACAGAGCCGAGGCGGCGGCATCGCCGGTCTGGGTGATGAAATGGAGAAAGGCAAAGGCCCCCAACCGGGCCAGCAGACTATCGATGGTCTCCAGGCGCTCGACTACCCGGTTGAGGCCCGCGGCATCAAGATCGGCCACCCGGCCGGCCACCTCGGCGGCCAGGGTCTCGGCCAGCTCCCGGCAACGGAACATGTCGCGTTGCATCTCCGGCCCATCAGGGGAAGGATAGAGGGCGTCCAAATCCCAGAGGACGGGTGCGGTGCCGAGTTGAATATTTGCCTGTATTGTTGTGGTCATCGCAGTCGGTATATGCTGAAAAAGAAGGGATACTGGGCAGCTCGCCACTGGGACGCAAAAAGGCCCCGAAAAGGCATTCGGGGCCTCGCGGGTATATATTGTGACGTTACGCCGTGCCGGAAAAGTGGAGACAGTTCCCGGCGTGGCAGTGCGTTATTGCTCTGGCGCCAGCAATCCGGCGATAAAGGGCCCCACCGCCGCCGGCCCCTGGGCGTCGACCAGCTTGATGGTGGCGGTGCCGATCACCGCCATGTCGGCCTTGCCGGTGAGCAGGGCCACATCCTCGCGGCTACTGATACCAAAACCCACCGCCAGCGGCAGACCGGTGGCCTGGCGGCAGCGGGCCAGGTACTGGTCAAGCGTGTGGTCAAAGGCGGTCTGTTTGCCGGTGACCCCCCGGCGCGCCACGCAGTAGATAAACCCCGCACCTTGGGCTGCCACTTGCCGCATCCGTTCGTCGGTGGAGGTGGGGGTAAAGAACTGCACCGGCGCCAGCCCCAATTCCTTGCTGGTCGCCAGATACGTCTGTCCCTCCTCGGGCGGCAGGTCGGGGACGATGGTACCGCAGAAGCCGATGTCTCTGGTCCGACGGAGAAAGGCTTCCTCACCGTATTTAAAAACAATATTGTAATAGGTCATATACAAAAACCGCACCTGCGGAAACTCGGCCGCCATCTCTTGGCCGAAGCGGAAGCAGTCCTCTACGGTGATGCCGTTGTCCAGGCTCTGCTGGCTCGCCTTGAGGATCACCGGGCCGTCGGCGATGGGCTCGGAGAAGGGGATCTGCAACTCGATGCAATCCACCCCGCCCTCCGCCATCTGCCGGATCACCTCGCGGTTGACCGCCAGTGAGGGATAGCCCAGCACCAGATGGGTCATCAGCAGAATTTTCTTCTTTTCCAGCCGTTTTTTCAGCTCGTGTTCCAGATCCATGCTCACGTCACCCCTCAATGCACCACGGCCCGAACCGATAGAGTTGGCGGGCCGTTCAACCTTATTTGTACGCCTCTGCCCGTTTGACGATGAACTCCTTCCATGAGGGGTCGTCGAAGGCGTGGGCAATGGTGAAAATATCCTTGTCGCCGCGGCCGGACATGTTAATGACGATCGCCTGATCCCTGGCCATGGCCGGCGCTTCCTTGAAGGCCTGGACAAAGGCGTGGGCCGACTCCATGGCCGGAATGATGCCCTCAGTGCGCATGGTCAGGCTGAGGGCCTCGATAACCTCGCGGTCGGTGGCGGCGGCGAACCGCACCCGACCCTTTTCGCCGAGATCGGCCAAAATCGGCGAGACCCCGACATAGTCGAGGCCGGCGGCGATGGAATGGGTATCGAGCATCTGCCCTTCCGGGCTTTGGAGAAACATGGTCTTGTAGCCCTGGGCCACGCCGGGGCTGGCGCCGCTGCCCTCGATCATCCGGGCCGCGTGTCTGCCGGTGGCGATGCCCTCCCCGCCCGCCTCGACCCCGACCAGTTCCACGCCGGGTTCGTCGAGAAAGCCCTGGAAAATGCCCATGGCGTTGGAGCCGCCGCCGACGCAGGCATAGACCCGGTCCGGCATCCGGCCGTGCTGCTGGAGGATCTGCTTCCTCGCCTCCTGGCCGATGATCGACTGAAACCAGGCCACCATCTCCGGGAAGGGGTGGGGACCGCAGACCGTACCAATGACGTAGTGAGTGTCGTCCATGGAGGTGACCCAGTCGCGGAAGGCCTCGTTCATGGCGTCCTTGAGGGTACGGCTACCATCGGTGACCGGTACCACGGTGGCGCCCAGTTTCTCCATCCAGAAGACATTGGGCCGCTGACGGGCAACATCCTCCTCGCCCATGTAGATAGTGCAAGCAAAGCCGAACCGGGCCGCCATGGTGGCGGTGGCCATGCCGTGCTGGCCGGCGCCGGTCTCGGCGATCACCCGTTTCTTGCCCATCCGCTTGACCAGCAACCCCTGCCCCATGACGTTGTTGGCCTTGTGGGCGCCGGTGTGGTTGAGATCCTCGCGTTTGATGTAGATCTTAGCGCCACCGAAATGGCGGGTCAGGTTTTCCGCATAGGTCAGTGGCGTCGGCCGGCAGGAGTAATTGCTCATCAGATCGACATATTCCTGCCAGAACGCCGCATCGGCGCGGGCGGCCTCATAGGCCCGATTCAGATCGGCAAAGGTGGCATGGAGGACTTCCGGAATGAACGCCCCGCCCCACTGTCCATAATATCCTTTTTTCATTAGTGTTCTATCCGTTGAGTGATTTGCTGCGCCCGCTCCGGGCAGAGGTTCTGCCGCCGGCGGGACATCCGTCCCTTGTAGCACGTCGCCGCGCAATCTTCAGTTCTTTTCTTGCTTGATGCCTGGAAAAACCTGCCTCATCCCAGTTGCCGGCGGCAGGCCTCGGCAAAATCCTCGGGATAGTGGCCGAGGATGTACCGCCCCTGGGCTTCGCTGAAGGCCCCCATCGACCAGGGCAGTTTGGGCAGAAAGGCGTACAGCAGCCGCTGGCCGTTGGTCACTCCTATCCGCTTGGCGTACTCGATCGAACTGACCATGGTAGCCCCCAGCCGAGCCAGGGCCTGCTGCGCCTTGAGAATGCCGGTGTCGAGCGAGCGCCGCGTTGCCGCATCCGCCTCGATCACGTTACCCACCGGACCGGTGCTCCCGTCGGCCGTAACCATCAGTTGGAGTTCCCACTGGGAAACTTGAGCCTTGGGCACAAAGAGGAGCACATGGGCGTCCTGCCAGACGATCAGCGAGCGAGCGCCCACACCGCCGTCGGTGCGGGTGTTGTTGACCAGGGCGCGCAGATAATCGCTAAAGAAGTCGGATTGACAGTCCTGACGATAACGCTCAATTACATCGGCGACCAGATCACCGCAGCAGTAGGCAGGGATGGTGCCGCCGCCGGTGTCGTCAACCCATTGAGGGACCATGGCGTACTGCTGGTGAATCATCTGGTGCGAGGCGTGCAAGCGATAACCGGAACCGGAAAAATCGTAGCCGAAATTCCAACCCCACAAGGTAGCCAGGGATTCCAGGCTGGTGTGGCCGGTGGCAATCCTGTCAACGATCGCCAGCCGCAGCGACTCCAGCTCTTCTCCGGTGAGCCGGCGGCGGCGGACAGCGGGAGCGATTCCCAGTTTTTCGGCAAGGGTAAAATACATCCGCTGGTAGTAGAGATGCCGCACGCCTTCCATATCCGCGGACGAAAGATCGGCGATGCGGTAGCGGATTGAGGCAGGGGTAAAATTGGCGGCATAATGTCCCCAGGGGATATACGAATTACCCCGCAGATATTCGAACACCTCGGTGTCGCCCCGCTGATAATCGCCGACGATCTCGCTGCTCCCTTGCACCCCCGGCCGGAGCACCATCACCTCCTTGTAGGCGTTGGGCAGATGCGGGTTGTTGGCGATGGTTTCGAACAACTCGAAATCATCGATCTCCGCCTGCAAGCGGCCCTTTTTCTCCAGATAGCGCAGTCCGGCGGGCGTACCGTTGGCGGCAAACACCAGCCGACAGCAGGATTCGGCCAGCCAGACCAACTCCTCAGGATCGGTGGAGGTTGCCGCCAGTTCATAGCGCAGTGGCAGCGGCAACCGGGTGACGAGCTCGCGTACCGCGACAGCCGAACAATGCTCGCCGAGCGTGGCCCGCAAGGAAACGGCCGGCGGCGGATGGATGCGGATCATGCCGGGATCGGCGGCCCTAGCGGCGGCCCAGCCGGAATCAATGTAGGTGCAGCCACGGAAGGGGAAGGGGTTCCAGATTTCGTAGATCGTCCGGGCCGTTGCCACGGCGACATCCCCGACGGGAAAATTGTCGGCGTTGCCGACTTCGGTACCATCGGCGAGAAAGCCGAGGGCACAACCACAATCCCGTTCACGCAGATTCGCCACCGTATACGAGGGACAGTGTCGGCCAACCCGAAACCGTCCCTCGGGAGTTATCGAAGTATACAGCATAGGCATTCGTTTTCATTAAGAAAAGAGAAAGAAAACACAGGTCGCCGCCAGCGCCGCCAACAGGATTCCCTTGAGCCCTTGGCACATCTCATGCATAATACGCTCACGACAGCATGGTGATTTTTTTAGCACGCGCAATGCGTTTTGCCTATTGTTTCAGGAGTGTTCCATGGGTTTCCCCAAAATAAGTTTCCGCATCTGTGAAACCAGGCATTGCCCGCTCTTCCGCTATGGCGATGTTTTTCAGATTTCCGGTATCGCCATCAGCATGGAGAGCCAGGGGGAGCATTCCTTTATCAATACCACCGTGGTCCATTCGCCGCCCAACCGGGGCAGTTGCAAAATTCTCAACGGCGATCTGACTAAAATCATCATTGAATACGAACGGGCCGATCAGATCCCCGACTGCATGATCTCCTGTTCCGGCTGCACCGGTTCCATCCGTCTGGAACACTTCCGGACCATACCCAAGGAAGACGAATCAGACAGCATCAACACCAAGATAGGAAGCATGCTCCACCTCCTGAGTAATTTTTCTTTTTTCCGCAACATCGACCAGAACAACCTCAACAGCGTCATCAAATACTTCAAATTGCGGGATTGCAAGAAAAACGAGATCATCCTGCGCAAGGGCGATCCCGGTGGAAATTTTTTCGTCATGGTCTCGGGTCAGGTCGACATCCTCAACGATGCCGGCATCCCCATTACCAGTCTCAAACGGGGCGAGGTGTTCGGCGAGATGAGCCTGATCTGTGAGGAAAATGTCGGCGCCACCGTGCAAGCCAGCAACGATTGTCAACTGCTGTATATCGACCACAAGCATTTCAAGACGATTCTGCAGAAATACCCCTCGCTCCAAACCTACTTCACCCGGCTGCTCGCCAAGCGCCTAGCCGACTCGAACAGAGTACGGTCGGATGACTACGCCTCGGGCATGATCGGCAAACTCGAAGAGATCCCACCGGAAGCCTTGTTTCAGACCCTCAACGTCAACCACAAGACCGGTATCCTCACCATCACCCAACTCCAAAAGGGCACGGCTCGTTTTTCCATGCGCCAAGGGGCTCTGATCAAGGCAAGCTACGCCGGCAGCAAGGGCGAGACCGCCTTCTACGAGGTGCTGCGGGAAAAAAGCGGCCGTTTTAAATTCACCCCCGGACTTCCCCCCGAAGATTTCGACGTTCCGGAGATCGGCTATTTCATGAAATTGCTCATGGAGGGACTCCAACGCCTCGACGAGCGACCAGTCCCTCCTCTCAGTTAATCAGAGGGCGTTGTCGAAGAGCGCCGCATGGTGTCCCTCTTCACGCTCCAACTCGCCTCCCTTTCTTTCCGACATCACTGGCACAGATATTTTTGACCAGCTATCGGTTGACGGAATATTTGCGAGCGCCATTTCACGAAAGCAAAGGGCCTTGATCAGTGCCCAATTATCTCTTCCTGTTCCTTTCGCCCCGCCCGTCCTACACACAGCACAATACAATTATGCAAAATGTGCCCATACAGCAATCCACCCTGCAAACAAACATCACCACCAGTCCACAACGACCTATCTTGCCGGACTGTGCCGAGAAGAAGGGCCGCATCAATGCTTGCCAACAGACGCACATTTTGCATAACTAGCATAGCGAGAACTAAGCAACGCGCCTTTTCAAGACAGAACGACCGGGTTTCAAAGGCCGTTTTTTTCCTTGACAGGACGGACAATGGGCTGTTAATGAATGACCGTTCAGTGGAGAGTTTTTTCCGCTCTACTCATGGTTTTACCAGTCGTATCAACTGTTTCTCTCTCTTCAACTCTCATTCAGGAAAGGTAATTATGTCGTGGTTCATTCAAACTTTTCGATCTTCGTTGGGCAAAAAGTACATCATGGCTTTTACTGGGTTTATGCTGGGCGGTTTTCTACTCGTCCATACCATAGGCAACAGTACAATTTTCTGGGGGAGAAGCGCGTTTAATGCCTACGCGCACCATCTGCACTCCTTAGGCATTTTTGTTCCCATTTTTGAAATCGGACTCTACTCAATCTTCTTTCTGCACGTCATTACCGGCATCATTCTCTTCCTTGAGAACCGCAAGGCCAGAGGCAGCAAGTATGCCGTTGAGACCAGTGCCGGTGGCCGCACCTTGGGCTCAAAAACTATGCCGTATACTGGCATTGCCATTTTCATCTTCATCCTTATTCATCTTGCCAACTTTCACTTTGTGCAAAAAACCGAAGTGAAAACAATTTCTGATTTTGTGACCCAGGTCCTCAACAATCCCTTCTTTACCCTTATTTACACTGCGGGCATCAGTCTTCTATTCATCCATATCAGCCATGGTTTTTGGTCACTGCTTCAGACCGTTGGAATTAGTCATCCGAAATACGATTCCCCGCTGCGCGTCATAACCTGGGCGACTGCCGGTATCATGGGCGGAGTATTTCTGTTGATTACCTTCCTCATGGTCATCTCTCGGAATCAATTGCTCTGATATAGTAACGTTCTACAAGAGACGATGGAAGGTTCTCGCAAAGCGATAGCCTTGCTTGGGCAAGAATCTTCTTAACAAGCTTTATTCCTATTCACCTACAGCAAAAAGAAACGACTATGCAGCTTGACTCAAAAATACCTGAAGGACCGCTGGCCGAAAAATGGGACAAATGCCGTTTTTCCAACAAACTCGTTAACCCTGCCAACAAACGGAAATACGAAGTCATTATCGTAGGTACCGGCCTGGCAGGCGCTTCCGCAGCCGCTACTCTGGGCGAACTGGGGTACAATGTTAAATCGTTCTGTATTCAGGACAGCCCGCGGCGCGCCCACTCCATCGCCGCGCAGGGTGGTATCAACGCCGCCAAAAACTACCAGAATGACGGCGACTCCATTTTCCGTCTGTTCTACGACACGATCAAGGGCGGCGACTTTCGCGCCCGCGAGGCAAACGTCTATCGCCTCGCCCAGGTAGCCAACAACATCATTGATCAGTGCGTGGCCCAGGGCGTTCCCTTTGCCCGTGAATACGGCGGCACCTTGGCCAACCGCTCTTTTGGTGGTGCCCAGGTATCTCGTACTTTCTATGCCAGGGGCCAGACGGGGCAGCAGCTGCTACTCGGCGCCTACACCGCCATGATGCGTCAGGTTGCCACCGGTAAGGTCAAGATGTACACCCGCCGGGAAATGATGGATTTGGTGGTTGTCGACGGCGTTGCCAAAGGTATCATCTGCCGCAACCTGATCACCGGCGAGATCGAGAAATACTCCGCTCATGCGGTTGTTCTTGCGACCGGTGGATACGGCAACGTGTACTTCTTGTCCACCAACGCCATGGCTTCCAACGTCACGGCGGCTTGGCGCGCGTATAAACGTGGTGCTGGTTTTGCCAACCCCTGTTTCGTCCAGATCCACCCGACCTGTATCCCGGTTCACGGCGAATTCCAGTCCAAGCTGACCCTCATGAGCGAGAGTCTGCGGAACGACGGTCGTGTCTGGGTCCCGAAAAATGTAGGCGACACCAGAAAGGCCGCCGACATTCCGATGGAAGAGCGCGATTATTACCTTGAGCGCAAATATCCGTCGTTTGGTAACCTCGTTCCCCGTGACGTTGCCTCTCGTAATGCCAAGGAAGCATGTGATGAGGGTAGAGGCGTTGGCGAGACTAAGCTCGGCGTCTATCTTGACTTTTCCGATGCAATCAAGCGCGATGGCCTGGATGTGATCATGCGGAAATATGGTAACCTTTTCCATATGTATCAAAAGATCACTGACAGCGATCCCACCAAGGAACCAATGATGATCTATCCGGCGATTCATTACACCATGGGTGGATTGTGGGTTGATTATGAGCTGATGACCACCGTCAAGGGTTGTTATGCCATGGGCGAATGCAACTTCTCCGATCACGGCGCCAACCGTTTGGGTGCTTCCGCACTCATGCAGGGTCTGGCCGACGGTTACTTTGTCCTGCCTTATACCATCGGCAATTACTTGGCCACCGTACCGCCGGTACCCACGAATACCAACGACCCGGCATTCGAAGCTGCGGCTAACGAGGTCAAGGAACAAACAGCCCGGCTGCTGAAAAATACCAAGAGCGGCAAAGGCGGCCAGACTGTCGATCATTTTCACAAAGAGCTCGGAAAGGTCATGTGGGATAACTGCGGAATGGCGCGGAACAAGGCCGGACTGGAGCATGCCCTGAAGAGAATTCCTGAAATCCGTGCGGCATTTTGGGAAAACGTCGTGGTTCCCGGCTCGGGGCAAGAACTCAACCAGTCGCTTGAGCGGGCCGGCCGCGTTGCCGACTTTCTTGAATTTGGCGAATTGCTGGCTCTCGATGCTCTCAACCGCGAGGAATCTTGCGGTGGTCACTTCAGAGAAGAAAGCCAGACAGAGGAAAACGAAGCCAAACGTGACGATGCCAATTTCAGCTATGCCGCTGTTTGGGAGTACAAAGGCCAAGGGACAGCTCCCGCACTGCACAAGGAGCCGCTTGTCTTTGAAAATGTCACTCCTTCGCAGCGTAGCTACAAGTAATGTACATCTGTACTCTTGTATAAACAGATTCATCACTGAAGTTTAAAATACAACGCAGAAGAAATCACATGTCATCGAAAACGATTAATATAATAGTAAAAATTTGGCGACAGAATGGTCCTCTGGCTAAAGGTGCGTTTGAGGAACATGCTCTCAAGGACATCAGTACCGACAGTTCCTTCCTGGAAATGATCGACGTGCTGAATGAATGGTTAACCATTAAAGGTCTCGAGCCTATTGCATTCGACCATGACTGCCGCGAAGGTATCTGCGGTATGTGTGGTGCGGTGGTCAACGGTACGGCACATGGCCCGGACAAAGAAACCACCCTGTGCCAGTTGCACATGCGGCGCTTTAAAAACGGCGACACCATCGTTATTGAACCCTTCCGTTCCCAGGGCTTCCCGATTGTCAAAGATCTGATCGTTGATCGCTCCGCTCTTGATCGCATCATCGCTGCAGGCGGTTATGTCTCCGTCAACACCGGGTCGCCCCAGGACGGCAACAGCATCCTGATCCCGCAACATGTCGCGGAACAGGCGATGGATGCTGCTGCCTGTATCGGTTGCGGTGCTTGTGCCGCAGCCTGTCCCAATGGCACCCCGATGCTCTTCCTCGGTGCCAAGGTCTCCCAATTTGCCCTGTTGCCCCAAGGTCAACTCGAGGCCAAGAAACGCGCTATCAACATGGTCTTGCAGATGGATAAGGAAGGCTTTGGCAACTGCGGTAACGAGCGTGAATGTGAAAATGTTTGCCCGAAGGGTATTACCATTCGCAACATTGCTCGGCTGAACCGGGAATTCCTCAAAGCTTCTTTTTCAATAGATCATTGAGCGTCATTAGCTGAAGTTTTTTGGCTGGTTGCTTCAGGGGGGCTACACCGTCATCATACGGTGTAGCCCCCCCTTTTTTTCAGTTTTCTCACCTAAATAATTTTCTCCCCCGATTGAATTTCCTTTATGTAAATTGCACCCGGTTCACTTGAATCTGTGTACGCTCTTTTTGGCACTTTTCAATCGATCTTCATGCAGTCATAATCTGTCCTTCACTTACAATCCTGGCGAAACGGTAAATCGCTTCGCGAATGAAGTGCTATGACAAAATCATGCCATGGTTTACTATTGTGCTTGCGCATACGCGGCCAGCACGCGGAGCATATCGTTTTCCTTTGTTTGGAAATATACTTTTGAGAGCCTGCTCTTAAGAATTTTCGTTGTTGTCCCTGAAAGATGAAATTATTTCCGCGTATTAATTACTTCATCGCTGTGTTTGTTTATCTGGCCGTTATTGGCTGGAATGTTTGGTGGACTTTTACCTGGCTTTATCATCAAAAATTAAAGGATTTGGCAGAGGAAGGATCATCCCGCCTTGAACTGTATATGACCTATCTTCAGGGTGTGCTTGAGAAATATGAAAACCTTCCTGAGCTGCTGGCAAACGACAAAATACTGGTCAATCTGCTTAATGACCATGATGCCCCGGAAGAGATCGACTTTTTGAACAGGTATCTTGAAAAAATAAATAATATCAGCCATGCATCAGATACCTATCTGATGAATAGTCAAGGGATGACCATAGCGGCCAGCAATTGGCAGGAGGAGCATCCTTTTGTCGGCGAGAATTTCAGCTACAGACCTTATTTTCAAGAGGCCATGAAAGGGCGCCTTGGCAGATATTTTGCTCTAGGAACAACCTCCAGCATTAGAGGCTATTATTTTGCGTACCCGGTGCGTCAGCATGACAAGATTTTGGGAGCCCTCGTTATCAAGATCAACATCGATTCAGTGGAAAACAGTTGGGGACGCGCCGATCAAACTATTCTCGTTACCGATCCCGATGGCGTCATATTCTTGTCTACCAATAAGTATTGGCGTTTTCGCACCTTGGCTCCCTTGTCGAAGGAAGTGCACCAAGACATGATTGACAGCCGCCGCTATCCCAACACCTCGTTAGAGGCACTTGATATAGTGAGCGAACGGCAGAACGATGCGGGGAAAATCATCCGCGTCAAGGTTCCCCCTGACTTTAAGGTAAAAGAATATTTGTTGCAGACACACTTCATGGAGCAAGCCGGTTGGAATGTACAGATTCTGACCGACACCTGGAGAGTTGAACGATTTGTGTTCCTGGTTTTCGTGGCGATGAATGTTTTTCTTGCTTTGAGTTGCCTGCTTATGCTCCTGCTTAAACAGCGTCGCCAAAGAAAAATTGACCTGAACCGCTTCGAAGAGCAAGCGCGTAAGGTGTTGCAGGAGGCGAATGAAAAGCTAGAGACACGGGTGACGGAGCGGACCCAGGAGCTGACCGAAGCAAACGTTTTGCTCCGCAAAGAAATTGAGGACCGCAAGCGAGTGGAGCTCGCGCTCAGGAACACGCGATCAGAACTGGTTCATGCTGCCAAGATGGCTGCCCTTGGCCAGATGTCTGCCGGCATCAGTCATGAATTAAATCAACCCCTTGCTGCCATCCGAAGCTACTCGGATAACGGCAGACTTTTTTTGGAAAAAGGTCGGTCCAAGGAGGCCTTGTGGAATCTGGAGCAAATCAGTGAGCTTACGGAACGGATGGCCCAAATCGGGGTACAGCTCAAACAGTTTTCCCGCAAGGCCAGTGGTCAACTCAGCCAAGTACCGCTGCACGGTGTCATCGACGGGGCTCTCGAAATACTCAGCCCTGTCATTCGAAAATCCGACGTCTGGATCAAGGTGGTTATTGATCCTGAAGACCTGGACGTTCGTGCCAATCATGTATTATTGCAGCAAGTTATAGTCAATCTGATCAGTAACGCCTTGCATGCGGTCGAAGGACTGTCGCGCCAGGAAATTAAAATCCGGGGGTATCGCAAAGAGGGTAAAGTGATTCTCAGTGTGGCAGACAGCGGTCCCGGCATCCTGCCCGAACATTTGCCCCATATCTTTGAGCCGTTTTTCACCACCAAGCAGAGCGGTCAAGGGCTGGGATTAGGGTTGACCATTACCGAGCGAATTCTCCACGAAATGAACAGTGAAATCCGGGTAGTTGAAACTGAAAGCGGTGCGAAATTCGAATGCATTCTTGAGGAAGCGTGATCAGGAGATATGGAAGCTGGAAAAAATGTCATCTTTATCGACGATGAAAAGCACATCCGCCAAGCCAATACGCAAACCCTGGAGTTGGCTGACCTTGAAGTGATCAGTTATGATTGTGCGGAAAGCGCCCTGCCGCATCTTTCCGCAGATTGGCCAGGGGTAGTGATCTGTGACATTCGTCTGCCGCGCATGGATGGGCTGGAATTTTTGTTACAGGTCCAAAAAATCGATCGTGATCTCCCGGTTATCCTCATTACCGGCCATGGCGACATCTCTACGGCGGTCCAGGCGATGCGGGATGGAGCCTATGACTTCATCGAAAAACCCTACTCGACCGAACGCCTGGTCAAGACCGTGCAACGGGCCTTGGAAAAGCGGACACTGACCCTGGAAAACCGTATCCTTCGCCAGGAGTTGGAGGCCCATAGCGCTCCGGGACCAAGAATTATCGGTCGAACGCCGGCAATGGTGCGGTTGCGGGCCACCATTGCTCGGGTCGCCGATACCGGCGCGGATATTTTGATTGTCGGCGAAACCGGCACGGGCAAGGAACTGGTTGCCCGTTCCCTGCATGAACACAGCCAACGAAGAACGAAAAATTTTGTTGCCATCAACTGTGGAGCCGTTCCCGAGAGTGTGATCGAAAGCGAGCTGTTCGGCCACGAAGCCGGCGCCTTCACCGATGCCAAGAAAACCAGGATCGGAAAATTCGAACATGCCGATGGCGGGACGCTCTTTCTGGATGAAATCGAATCCATGCCGCTCAGAACCCAGGTCCATCTGTTGCGAGTCCTGCAAGAGAGGGTGCTGGAACGGTTGGGGTCAAACAAACTGATTCCGCTCAATGTCCGGGTGGTGGCCGCTTCCAAGATCAATCTTCTTCAGGCTTCGGAGGCTGGCCTGTTCAGGGAGGACCTCTATTATCGCCTGAATGTGGTCTGTCTGGAGATACCACCGCTGCGAGCACGCCTTGAAGATATCCCGTTGCTTTTTCACCACTTCCTTTTGGTGGCCGGTCATCGCTACCAGCAGGAGGCGCCAATCCCGAAGGCATCGCAGATGAATGCACTGATGGCCTATGCCTGGCCGGGGAATGTCCGCGAGTTGCGCAATCTTGCCGAGCGCTACGTGCTGCTGGGGAGTCAGTATGGGTGGTCCCTCGACCGGTTGTTATCGGGAACGGAGACGAAGCAGGAGTCCAGCCTGGCCCATCAGGTTGACTGCTTTGAACGGGGGTTGATCGAGCAGGCGCTGCTGGCCAGTAACGGCAGTATCAAACATGTGATGGATGCCCTGGCTATTCCCCGCAAAACACTCTACGACAAAATGCGCAAGTACGGCCTCGACAAGAGTGATTACAAATAAAAGAAAGGTTCGCTGATATTGCAATCAGCAATCCGTCCGCACGCCGTATGCCTGACACGGACAGCGGCGCGCGAATGAAACACAAACGCAAGCAACACCCCTCCGGCGCGGCCCGGAAAGGACTCTCCTCTCCTGCCGCGCCGTAGTGGGCGTCACATCACATCATTCCGAGCATCTTCGGCAGCCAAATCGACAAGGTCGGCCAATAGGTGACAATGACCAAAAATATGATCATGGTCAGCAGCCACGGCCAGACAGCGATCGTCAATTCAGTGATACCCATTTTGGTGATACCCGACGCGACATAGAGGTTCAAGCCGACCGGCGGGTGACACATGCCGACCTCCATGTTGACCGTCATCATGATGCCGAAATGAACCGGATCGATCCCCAGCTTCATCGCCACCGGAAAGAGAATCGGGGCGAAGATCAGCACAATGGACGACGGTTCCATGAAATTCCCCGCCGCCAGCAGCAGGATATTGACGGCAAACAGGAAGGCGATCTGGCCTAGCCCCTTGCTGAGCAGCCAGTTGGCGAGTTCCTGGGGGATATTTTCGTTGGCCAGGATAAAGGAGAACATGACGGCGTTGGTGATGATATAGAGCAACATCGCCGACATGTTGGCCGAATTGAGCAAAACCTTCGGTACATCCTTCAGGCGCATGTCCTTGTAAATGAACACGGCCACAAAACAAGAATAGACCGCGCTCATTGCCGCCGCCTCCGTGGGCGTGAAAATACCGGTGTAGATACCGCCCATCACCACGATGATCAGCATCAAGCCCCAGGCTGATTCGCGGAAGGTCCGAAAACGCTCCACCCAGGAGGCCTTGGGCTGACGGGGAAAGTTAAATTTCTTGGCCCGATACCAGGTGATGCCACCGAGCATCGAAGCCAGTATGATTCCGGGCACGACCCCGGCCATGAACAGCGCCCCCACCGAGGTATTGGTGGCTACGGAGTACATAACCATGACAATGGACGGTGGAATCAGGATACCCAACGCCCCTGACGTCGTGATGACACCGGCACCGAACCCTTTCGGAAAGCCCGCTTTAAGCATCCCCGGCAGTAGAATGGAGCCGATGGCCACAACCGTGGCCGGTGAGGAGCCCGAGACAGCGGCGAACAGGGCGCAGGCGACAACGCCCGACAGGGCAAGCCCGCCATACCAATGGCCCACAAGGGAAGTGGCGAAGTTGATCATCCGTCGCGCGACCCCGCCATGGGTGAGGAAGTTGCCGGCAAGGATGAAAAAAGGGATCGCCATGATCTCGAATTTTTCGATACCGGTGAACAACTTCAAGGCCACTGACTCAAGGGGTACCTGGGTCATGGTAAACAGAAAGGTCAGAACCGTCAGACCCAAGGAAATGGAAATCGGCATTCCCGTCAGCATCAGCGCAAGCAGGATGCCGAAAATAATGGCGGCGCTCATTGTGCGTCCTCCTTGCTCACTTTGCCGTTGTGCCCGTTTTCACCCTCATCGTCCTGAAGGACAGCCCGCAGTTCCAACCGCTTTTCTTCCAACGATGGCATTTCTTCGGAAATGCCGTCAACATGACCGTGGTCGTGATGCGGCAACTCGCCGGTTTTGATGAAACTGACCATGACCTGGAGGAAGCGAAAACACATCAGGGACGAACCCAACGGCACGGCACTGTACACCACCCAGGTCGGCCACTCGAGATCCGGCGTGGTCGGGCCTTCCGGCAGGGTGCCGGTATCGAGGCCAAGCGTACTGTAGACGGCGTAATGCATGCCGTTTTCCCAGATGAAGTTACCGCCCAACACGGCGACGATCGCCGTAAAGGTCGCACCGGCAAACAATCCGAAGACAATGAATTTGCCCCGTGTCGGTTTTTCCATCTGGTTGATCAGGACATCAACACCGACATGAATACCGGTCCGGACACCGTAGGCGGCACCGAATTTGGCCATCCAGACAAACATGATGATGCACAACTCCTGGGCCCAGCCAAAGTTCAGGGAGAGCAGCCAGTCCTGTACTCCCGGGATGGCCAAACCGGCCGCATAGCGATGCCCCACGGCCAGAAAGATGATCAGGGTCGCCCCTCCCATGAGAAAGGTGATAAACCATTCCTCAATGTGATTTAAAAATTTCATGGTCTCCGTATCCTTCCAAACGAAACGATTGGAGGCGGAAGGCAAACGCCCCCCGCCTCGAAATCGACTTCAGTGAGCAAAAGTATTATTTGGTAAACCCGACCGCCTTATACACGGCATCAATGGTCTCTTTACCGATACGACTGGTCATTTTCTCATGCACGGGCACGAGCACCTTCCTGAAGGCTGCACGCTGCTCCGGGGTCAACATCGTGACCTCGGTTTTACCGGAGGCCTTAACCGACTCAAGGTCTTTATCGTTATTGTCTTTGGCGATCTTGTTGGCATAATCGGTCGCCTCTTTCATGGCGGTTTCAAGCTGGGTGCGGACATCGGCCGGCAGCTCATCCCAGAACTTCTTGTTGACGATCACTGCATAGCCTAAATAACCATGGTCGGTGACCGCCATGTACTTCTGCACTTCATGCATCTTCTGGCTGTAGAAATTGGAGATCGGATTCTCGGTGCCATCGACAACGCCGGTCTGCAGTGCCTGGTAGACTTCGGAGAAGGGCATAACCTGCGGAATAGCCTTCAGTTCGCGCATCTGCTCTTCTAGGACCTTGGACGATTGGATACGGAGCTTCTTCCCTTTCAGGTCCTCGGGAGTCTTGATCGGGGTATTGGCGGAGAAGGATTTGAAACCGTTATCCCAATAGGCCAGTCCCTTAATGCCTTTGGGCTCCAACTTATCGAGCAATTGTCTGCCGACCGGCCCGGTGGTTACCTTGTGCAGATCATCATAACCGTTAAAAATAAAGGGGAGATCAAAGACCTCAAAATCCTTGACACCGAGAGGACCGAATTTGGCCAGAGAAGGGGCCAGCATCTGGACAGCGCCGAGTTGCAGGGCTTCCATCTCTTCCTTATCTTTGTACAACTGACTGTTCGGGTACAGCTCGACTTTCACCTTGCCTTTGGTTAATTCCTCGGCCCTCTTTTTAAAGAACTCAGCGGCATGACCTTTCGGGGTATCAACCGCAACAACATGACTGAATTTGATGACGATCGGCTCCGCAAACGCCGGAGACGTCCAACACATTGCTGCAACCGTCAACACCCCTATCACCTTGGCTACTGTCTGAAACATGATCATCCTCCTCATTTTGATCGGTTAGCTCGTTGTTTTTTGTACAACAAGCCGACAACTCCCCCAACGCCAGGCAAGCTGATTTCAAGAATACAGCTTCCCGACATGCTTAAGCAAAATAAAGACCAGCGTGATTAAAATTGATAACCCCCTTGAATCCTGATCAAATCAAAGGAATGGTTGTCGTTGGCCCCCATATGATTGGCGGATTTCCACCGATTACATCATCCCTGCACGGGGAATTCCACCCATACCAACACAATGGATTTACCACGATAATTCAAGCAGAAACACAAGAGCATCTCTTACCCCCCTCCTTTTAAGAGGAGACCAGCTTTAAAAGTCGCACATTGGACGAGGCCGCCGAGGATGCCAGGCCCTGGAAAAGATCAAATTCCGGAATCATCTCCCCCAACGGCAACGAACGAAGCTGTTGTTCCTAGTTTCATGGTCTGACCAAGGTAGAGACCACAAAAAAAATAACCACTGGTCCGGCATCGATTGCCGTTGCTGCAGTGTCAACCTATCTATAGGTCCATTTATTGCAATATCGTTTTCTACTCTTTTCATTAGCACTGCGCCAATATCGATCTTAGCCACCTCTGTACAGGGGTATCGTGGCCCAGCTTCACTGGCGAGATGTCACCAAAATAGGTTGATAGACTGTTTCGCATGCGATTATTTTTTTCCAACCTTTCATCGGCCCACCTCATGGAGGAACGACATGCATTCCATCCCCACAGTAAAAACTATTCTTTATACCACCGCCCTCGGCAGCCACACCCGTCCCGTCTTTCGATATGCCATTAGTCTGGCTCGCCAATACAACGCCCAAATCATCTTGCTTCATGTGGTGGAGCCTTTAAGCAGTGCCGCCAGGGCGGTCATCGAGACTTATATGTCGGTGGAAGCCGCCGACAGGGCCCAGGAAGACAACATGCAGCAGGTTCTGAAAGATATCAAAGTCCGCCTGAAGAAATTCTGCGCGGAAGAGATGGAATCGAGCAAGACCGATGTCATCAAGGTGCATGAGATTCTGGTGGTGGCCGGTGATCCCAGTGAGGAGATCCTCCGGGTTGCAGATAAGAATAATGTCGATCTCATTGTCATGGGAAAATCCACCGGTTCTGTTTTCGGCAGTACGGTCATGGGATCGGTTTCCCGGCGGGTCACCCGGCACGCCAAAGTCCCGGTCCTCGTTGTCCCTAATTATTGAACTCCGGGCAGCATCGACCCGATATCGTCCCCCCTCCCTACAACAGCGACCCCTGGGAGCAACAGCGGATCAAACCTGCCGACCAGCACACGGTTTTTTCTGTTGCCCAGGGATTTTTTTTTGCAGCCGCTGGCACACACTCATCCCTCCCCGGGTACACCTTTCCCTTGACGATTGATGCGGAATGGTTGAAAAGTTCATGGCGTCCCGTTCCGAGGTCGGATTACAGAGCGCCCCAACCCTCTTCTGCCAACCACACCAACGAAACAGCAAAGAGCAGGAGGTCGTTAGGGGTAACCACCTGTGAATCCATTCTCAGTGAAAACACTATAATTGTCGACAATAGCCCGACAGTCCCTGGACCGAAAGATGACTCTCCCACCTGTGCATGGCCAGTTTGAACTACACCCCCTCACCATTAGTCACGATGCCTAGCCACCGCCTCCCCTCTTCCGCCTTCATTACAACTCCGGAACAGCTTGCCCAGGCCCTTGATCTCCCGGTCGAACCGCTCAAGGCCGTCCATGCCGTCTATCCGCTCCGGATCAGCACCTACTATCTCAATCTCATTCAACAAAATGGGTTACCGCTTTGGAAGCAGGCGGTCCCTGACCTCCGGGAACTCACCGATACGGCTGGCCTGACCGATCCTCTTGACGAGGAGAACCTGAGCCCTGTCCCCTGCCTGGTGCATAAGTATCCGGATCGGGCCCTGTTTCTCGTTTCCAGCACCTGCGCCATGTACTGCCGGTTTTGCACCCGCAAGCGCAAAGTGGGCAAGCCGGAGATGGTCATCAACGACGCCACCATCGCCGCCGGCCTCGACTATCTCAGCCGGACCCCAACGATATCCGATGTCCTGGTTTCAGGAGGCGACCCACTCATGCTTTCCGTGGCACGGCTTGAACGTATCCTCAAAGCCCTGCGGGCCATTCCCTCCATCGCCACCATTCGCATCGGTACCAGGGTCCCCTGCACCCTGCCCACGCGTGTCACCCCCAAACTGGCCGCGATGCTGAAGAGATATCATCCGCTCTATATCAACACCCACTTTAACCATCCTGCCGAAATCACCCCAGAAGCTGAACAAGCATGCCGCCGTTTGGCCGATGCCGGCATTCCTCTCGGCTGCCAGACCGTGTTGCTGCGGGGGGTCAACGATGCCCCGGAAGTCATCCGGGAGTTGGTGTATCGCCTTATCCGAATCAGGGTCAAACCCTACTATCTGTTTCAAACCGATCTGACCAAAGGCACCTCGCATTTCCGTACCACCATCGGTACTGGGCTTAACATCATGCGGCAACTGATCGGCCACGTCTCCGGCATGGCGGTCCCCGTCTATGCCCTTGATGCACCTGGAGGAGGAGGCAAAATTCCTCTGACCCCCGACTACATCCAACACATGGGGGACTCGCTCGATTTTACCACCTATCGGGGTGATTTCTGCTCTTATCCCAACCAGATCGATTCTTGAGCGCACATCTTTTTTCGTTCATCCCTTGGACGAACCTCAAAAACACGATATAGTGACCCAACCTCAGAAGCGCTCCTGGTTGCCCGCGACCGGTGAGATGAAATTATACCGGAACCCTTTACTTTTCTTCGGATAACAGACGGATGCCAGCATTGAGCAGATCAGCGGACCAGGTGTTGCAGGATATTCTGACCTCAAAGGACCTGCCGACGCTGCCCATCATCGCCACAAAGCTGCTGGCACTCACGGCCCAGGAAGAAACCACGCTCACCGACATTGCCAACCTGATCACCCAGGATATGGCACTCTCCACCAAAGTCCTGCGCGTTGCCAACTCGTCCTTTTACAGTTTTCCCCAGCAGATTTCGTCCATCAACCAGGCGGTGTCGATCCTGGGCATCAATGCGGTTCGCAGCCTTGTCCTCAGCTTTTCCTTTCTCTCAATGGGGAAGAGCCAGAAAAATTCGCTCTTCGATTTCGAGCAATTCTGGGAACGCTCCCTGGTTGAAGCCGCCGCCACCAAGCTGATCATTGAACAGGTAACCAATGCCGACGCGGAAGAGGCTTTCACCTGTGGCCTGCTCCAAAATATCGGCCAACTGGTGCTCGCCGCCACCCTGCCCAAGGAGTACAATCAGTTTCTCAAGGAAAGCATCGACATGAAGGTCGGCAATCAGGACGATCCCAATGCGGAGCACGCCTTGGAACGGGAAATTATCGGCATGACCCATGCTGATGTGGGCTATGAGGTCACTAAAGCCTGGGGGCTTCCCGAGAATCTTCTTCTCCCTATCAAATTCCATCATCTGCCTCACGACTATAAAGGGACCAACCAGCGGCATAAACAGACGATTCGGGCCACGTATCTGGCCAATCTTCTTTCCAAGCTCTTCTATTCCGATACCCCCGAACTGTTTCACAAGCAGTTCCGAAACGAGGCGAAGCAGTTACTTGGCCTCAAGGTGTTGGGCGTCAACACTGTCTTGAAGATGATTGACAAGGCCATCGATCAATCGGCGCAGTTTTTTGGTATTAAAATCAATCCGGTTAAATCGGTGGCCGAAATACTTCAGGAGGCAAACCTCCGCCTCAGCCTGATTAATCTTTCCTACGAGGAAATGAATCGCGAGCTGATTAAATCCAAATTGGAATTGGAAAAGCTGACAGAGGAGTTGGCGCAAAAGAACAAGCTTCTGGAAAACCTTGCCAATATCGACGGTCTCACTGAAATCAATAATCACCGATTTTTTCAAAATTTTCTCGACTCTGAAATCAATCGATCCATCCGTAACGACCGGTTTCTTTCCCTCTTGTTGGCTGATATCGATCATTTTAAAAAATTTAACGATACCTATGGTCACCAAACCGGTGATTTCATCCTCAAGGAATTCTGTCGGATCACTAAAGAGGTCATTCGGGAATACGACCTGATCGCTCGTTATGGCGGCGAGGAATTTGCCTTTGTCCTCCCCGAAACTACCCAGGAGGAAGCCCTGCTGGTTGCAGAAAAACTACGGAAAACCACGGAGGAATATGTTTTCGACGACAGCGCCAACAGCTATCGGGTGACCATCAGCATCGGTGTCGCCTGTGCTCGTCCCTCTGGCCGGGAATTCAACAAGAATGATTTTATTGGCCTGGCAGACGAGGCCCTGTATGAGGCGAAAAATTCCGGTCGAAACCGGGTCGCATTGTGTACGTCTAAAAAGAAAAAGAAATGGTTTACCTTCTGATTGTCTTCGCACGATGATCAAGTATTTCTCCAGCCGTTGCTCTGGTTGGTTCCTCAAAAAATTCCTCATACCCGTGCAGGCTGTCCGCTCACCTCGACCATGGTGATCTGATTCCTCCATACCTTCCTGTCCGCTCACCTCGACCGGTTCCTTTTCCGCCGCAATCCCGGCGTTATTCAAACCGGCTTCCACAAGGATACCGTGTTGATCAATCTGAGGGTTGTAGCCGCTCTTGACGACAAAATCCCACAAAGAAATTATCAACAAACACGCCATTATCTGATAGATTAAAAACCTTTCATTTTATTATCGTAGTTCCGTGCAATAACACTCTCACAAATGATGTACTCTTATTCCATGGTGTAAGGAGGCTACATGAAACCACGTCGATCCAATTTATCCGTACCGGGACATTTGAAAAAAATGCATGGCAAGGCGAGCGAGAGCCAAGCTGATGTCATCATGCTTGATCTTGAAGACAGCGTCCCGGTGGAGGAAAAGGCCACTGCACGCGAACAGGTGATCGATTCGCTGCTGAACCTGAACTGGGACAAGAAAACCGTAACCGTCCGCATCAATGCCCTTGATACTCCCTTCGCTTACAGGGACCTCCTGGAGGTGGCGGAATACGCCGGCCATGTGATCGATGCCATCGTCATTCCCAAGGTCAATCATCCAGGAGATGTCTATTTTGCTGACCGCATGCTCAACGGTATCGAAATGGGCAAGGACACCTCTCTGATGATCGGCCTCGAAGCCTCGATCGAGACCGCCGAGGGTTTGCTTCGCGCCAGCGATATCGTCCAGGCCAGTAACCGTGTCAAAACGCTGGTTTTTGGCATCGCCGATTATTCGGCCTCCATTGGTGCTCGGTTGGTCTCCATCTCCGGGCATGGTGAGAAAGAAGAGGAACTGTACCCCGGACACCGCTGGCACTTTGCTATCAGCAATATGGTTATGCACGCCAAGGCCCACGGTGCCCTTGCCATTGATGCCCCGTACGGCAACTTTAAAGATGCAGACGGATTACGGCGGGCAGCCGTTATGGCCTCTGCTCTGGGCTGCGACGGCAAATGGGCCATCCATCCCTCCCAAATCGATATCATTAACGAGGTGTTCACCCCCTCGCAGGCGGAGATAGCCCTGGCGGTCAAAGTTATTGAGGCCAATGCCCAGGCAAGAACAGAAGGAAAAGGGGCAATCGCGGTGGAAGGCAGGATGGTTGACCAGGCAACGGTTCGTCTGGCAACCAAGTTGTGGGAGCAGGCTAAATACCTGCAACTAATTTAATGAACGACATCACGTATTGTTAGCAACCGCTTCCGCAGCGGCACAAAAAAAGGGAGCGCCCACAGGTGGCGCCCCCTTTTTTATTGGAACAGATTCGGCTGTTCGTTTACCCGATGACTGCCAAGACAGTGTCTTTGGCAACGGAATCGCCGGTACCGAAACACAGTTGCTTCACAGTACCGTCACACGGGGAGCCCAGATTGTTCTCCATCTTCATGGCCTCAAGAACAAGAATGGGGTCACCGGCTTTCACCGCATCACCGACATTGACCAGGTTCTTGATGATCATGCCGGGCATCGGTGCCAGCAGCGGGGTACCACCCTCAACAGCAGCCGGAGCCGGAGCGGCAGCAGCCTTCGGGGCGGCAGCCGGAGCAGCGGCAGCCGGAGCAGCGGCCTTCGGGGCAGCGGCAGGAGCAGCAGGCCGCGGAGCAGCAGCGACCATCGGCTGGAACTCGCCGGTCGGATCGACCTCGACGTTGAAGTACTCGTTATCGACAAAGACGTTGAAGGTACGGACGTTGGCCGATTTCTCCGGTGCAGCAGCCTTGGGCTCGATGAGCTTGCCGGCCTTGGCCTTGGCGATCAGCTCGTCGCGCTTCTTGACCTCGTCCAGAGTGATGGGCTGTACTTCGGGCGGAGCCGGGGTCTTGCCGTATTTCCACTCGAGGAACTTCTTGCCGGTAACCGGGTAGATGGCATAAAGTACCAGATCGTCGATATCTTTGGCGAGATCGCCGATCTCTTTCTTGGCCTTCTCCAACTCGGGCTCGATAACCTCGGCCGGACGGCAGGTGATCGGCTCTTCGCCACGGGCATAGCCCTTCAGGGCTTTCTTCTGCACTTCCGGATTGATCGGTACCGCGGTTTTACCATAGAGACCGTAGCACAGGTCTTTGACCTGGGCGGTGATCATCTTGTAGCGCTCTTCCGGGGTATCAAAGAGGACGTTGTTGACGGTCTGGATACCAACGATCTGGCTGGTCGGGGTAACCAACGGGATCTGGCCGAGGTCTTTGCGGACTTTCGGCAGCTCTTTGTAGACCTGATCGATCTTGTCAAGGGCATCCATCTCACGCAGCTGATTGACCAGGTTGGACAGCATGCCACCCGGGGTCTGATGCAAGAGGACGTTGATGTCGATGGTCGAGATCTTGGAGTCATCAAGGAGATGTTTGTACTTGGGCATGACCTCTTTCTCGAGGATCTCGTTGATGGCCGCCAATTTCTTGATGTCAAAACCGGTGTCGCGGTTGGTGCCGAGCAGGGTCATGACCAGGGGCTCGATCGCCGGATGGGCGGTGCGATAGGCATAGGGGGTCATACAGGTGTCAACGATATCAACACCGGCTTCGATCGCCTTGAGATGGCTCATTGAGGCCATACCAGAGGTGAAGTGGCTGTGCAGATGAACCGGGGTCTTGGTCACGGCCTTGATGGCCTTGACGATGGCATAGGCATCATACGGGGCGATCAGACCGGCCATATCCTTGATGCAGATCGAGTCGGCACCCATCGCATCCAGAGCTTTGGCCTTGTTGACATAGTAATCCAGGTTATAAACCTCGCCGCCCAGACGCGGTTCGGTCAGGGTGTAGCAAATACAGCCCTGGAAGTGCTTGCCGCTCGCCTTGATCTGCTTAACAACGGTCTCGAAGTTGCGATAGTCGTTGAGGGCGTCAAAGGTCCGGAAGATGTCCATGCCGTTCTCGGCCGCACGCTCAACAAAGGCCAGCGCGGTGTCGTCGGCATAGTTGCGGTAACCGACCAGGTTCTGGGCGCGGAGCAGCATGGAAAACGGGGTCTTCTTGATGTAGCGCTTCAGGGTGCGGAGACGCTCCCACGGATCCTCGTTGAGGAAGCGGTGCATGGTGTCAAAGGTGGCGCCGCCCCAGGTCTCGAGGGCCCAGAAGCCGACTTCGTCCATCATCTCCGCAACCGGGATCATGTCTTCGGTCCGCCCACGGGTGGCGAACAGAGACTGGTGTCCATCACGGAAGGTTAAATCCATCACCTTGACCGGGTTTTCTGCTGCGGGCCGGTCAATTGCATAATTCATGGCGGTCATTGTTACTTGGTCGCTCATTTTCAATATCTCCCTGTTATACGTTTTCGTTGAACGTCGAATTGTCGAAAAGCCATCAGAAGGCTTTCATTTGAATCAGCCTGCGGAAATTCATGATATCCTGACGGCCGGCAATAGCCCATAAGCTTGGCCCGGTTGGCGCGGGTTTGGCAGCGGCCAGTTGGGCCTGATATGCCGCTTCCTCTTCCTGCATCAAGTAGGCATTAACGGCTGCAAGGGCTGCAGCCATCTTTTTGTTCATATTTGCCATTCTGTCATCCTCTGAGTTTGTTGGTACAGCGCGAGAAGAGCCGCACCTTACATAAGAGTGTTTACAGCGGAATGTTGCCGTGCTTCTTCATCGGGATAGTGTCACGTTTCCCAGAAATTGACTCCAGGGCGTTGATGATCCGATACCGGGTTTCGGCCGGCTCGATAACATCGTCGATATAGCCACGCTCTGCGGCACAGTACGGGTTGGAAAACTGGGTGTTATACTCGTTTTCCTTCTCGGCCAGGAACGCTCTGGGATCTTCTGCTGCTTTGGCGCCTTTGGCATACAGAACCTCAACTGCACCCTTGGACCCCATAACCGCGATCTCGCCGGTCGGCCAGGAATAGTTGATGTCGGTCCGCAGGTGCTTGGAGGACATAACGCAGTAGGCGCCGCCGTACGATTTACGGGTGATAACCGTTACTTTCGGCACGGTTGATTCGGCATAGGCATACAGCATCTTGGCACCGTTACGGATAACGCCACCAAACTCCTGATTGGTGCCAGGGAGAAAACCGGGGACGTCGACAAAGGTGATGATCGGGACGTTAAAGCAGTCGCAAAAACGCACAAAACGGGCACCCTTGATCGACGAATCGATATCGAGAACACCGGCATAATAGGCAGGTTGATTAGCGACGATACCAACAGCCTTGCCACCGTAGCGGGCAAAGCCAACCACGATGTTCGGCGCAAAATTCTTTTTGACTTCAAGGAAAATGCCGTTATCAACCGTCTCGGCAATGACTTTCTTGATATCGTACGCTGCGTTGGGATTGTCAGGGATGATCTCGTTGAGCATCTCCGATCTGCGGGTAATCGGATCGTCGCAGGGAGCATCCGGCGGATTCTCCAAATTGTTCTGCGGCAGATAGGACATTAGATCCTTGATGTACTGAATCGCATCGTCCTCGTTCTCGGCGGCGTAGTCGGTGACGCCGGACTTGGTGGTATGCATGACCGCACCGCCCAACTGCTCGGTGGTGACGTCTTCATGGCACACGGTCTTGACGACCTTGGGACCGGTAAGGAACATGTAGGATTGCAGCTTGACCTGGATGATGAAGTCGGTCAGGGCGGGGGAGTAAACGGCACCACCGGCGCAGGGTCCAAAAATACCGGAGATCTGGGGAACAACACCGGAGGAAAGGACGTTGCGGGTGAAGATCTCGGTATAACCGGCCAGGGCCTCAATACCTTCCTGGATACGGGCGCCACCGGAGTCGTTGAGACCGATGACCGGGATGCCGTTTTTCATGCCCAGGTCCATGATCTTGCAGATCTTCTCGGCCAGAGTTCCGGAAAGGGAGCCGGCCAGAACCGAAAAATCCTGGGCATAGATATAAACCGGGCGCCCGGCAAGCTTGCCGTAGCCGGTGACGATACCGTCGCCGAGGAATTTGGTTTTTTCCATGCCGAAGTTGTAGCAGCGATGGAGTTTGAAGGCATCGTATTCCTCGAAGGAACCCGGATCGAGGAGGAGGGCAAAGCTTGCCGTAGCCGGTGACGATACCGTCGCCGAGGAATTTGGTTTTTTCCATGCCGAAGTTGTAGCAGCGATGGAGTTTGAAGGCATCGTATTCCTCGAAGGAACCCGGATCGAGGAGGAGGGCAATACGCTCGCGGGCGGTGTACTTGCCGGCGGCGTGGATCTTGTCTATTTTATCCTGACCGCCGCCGATCAAGGCTTTGGCCCTCTTCTGCTTTAACTGCTCTAATTTTTCCTTTGTGCTCATGCTGTCTCCTTGCTGCAGAATTCAATAGAAATTCCGTGCCGATTATGAGTCACAGCAACGCCGGATGGAGCACATCCGGCGCCACCGTCTTGACTGATCAACCTTTATATACCTGCTTGCAGAGTTCGCCCAGCTTGCCAAGGTTGGCGCAATGATGCACACCACTGGCCTTCATGGCCTCGATCTTGGCTTCGGCCGTTCCCTTGCCGCCACTGACGATAGCCCCGGCATGGCCCATACGACGGCCAGGAGGAGCGGTCAGACCGGCGATGAAGCCGACGACAGGCTTCTTGGTGTTGGCTTTGATCCATTCGCAGGCATCTTCCTCAGCGTTGCCACCGATCTCACCAATCATAACGATGGCTTTGGTGTCGGGATCAGCCGCAAAGGCCTCCAAACAATCGATAAAGTTGGTGCCGTTGATGGGGTCACCACCAATGCCGATGCAGGTGGTCTGGCCGAAGCCGGCCTGGGTCAATTGATGAACGGCCTCGTAGGTGAGTGTTCCAGAGCGGGAAACAACACCCCAGGGACCGCCGGGCTTATGCATCGGTCCAGGCATGATGCCGATCTTGCACTCACCAGGGGTGATGATACCGGGGCAGTTTCCACCGATGAGACGGGTAGGTTTTGTGTTCAGGTAATTTTTAACCCGCATCATATCGAGAACCGGAATGCCCTCGGTGATACAGACCACCAGCTCGACGCCGGCATCGGCAGCTTCCATGATGGCGTCCGCGGCAAAAGGCGGCGGAACAAGGATCATGGAGGCGTTGCAGCCGGTTTTCTCGCGAGCTTCCTTGACGGAATTGAAAATCGGGACATCGTCCATCTTTTGACCACCCTTGCCAGGGGTCACGCCGGCGACAACATTGGTGCCGTAAGCGATACAGGAGCGGGTATGGAATTGGCCTTCCTGACCAGTGATGCCTTGTACAACTAGACGGGTATTTTTATTAACAAAAACGCTCATTATAAATTCCTCTATGGATTAAAATTTTTTTAACCTCTGACGTCTGAGACTCTGCTATCCAGCAAGAGGAGTTGGCAATTGAAGAAGCCGATGTGCTGTCGCTCGACGAATCGTCTCTTCGCCACTCGGAACTCATTGTTCATCAGGCAACGATCTTGGCTACCTTTTCGGCTGCATCGGCGAGATCCTTGGCATTGATCAGGTCAAGTCCGGACTCGGCGAGAATTCTCCGACCTTCTTCGACATTGGTGCCTTCCATGCGAACAACGACCGGAACGGAAAGTTTGAGTTTGGTGGCCGCCTGGACAACACCCTTGGCCAGAATGTCGCAACGGAGAATACCGCCGAAAACGTTGATCAGAATACCCTTCACTGCCGGGTCCTTCATGATGAGACGGAATCCGTTCTCAATGGCCTCGGCATTGGCACCGCCGCCGACATCAAGGAAGTTGGCCGGGGAAGCGCCCGCCATCTTGACGATGTCCATGGTGGCCATGGCCAGACCGGCACCGTTGACGATGTTGCCGACGTTGCCTTCGAGGTTGATGTAGTTCAGGCCATATTGAGCGGCCTCGGCCTCGACCGGATCTTCCTCGTCGATATCCCGCATTTCCTTGACATCGGGATGGCGGAACAAGGCGTTGCCGTCGATGTCCATCTTGGCATCCAGGGCAAGGATGTCGCCTTCGGCGGTAATAATCAGCGGGTTGATCTCGACCATGGAGCAGTCATAGGCAACAAACAGCTCATAGAGGTTTTTTACCAGGGCGGACATCTTTTTCTGCAGATCTTTCTCGATCTCAAGACCGAAGCATATCTTGCGAGCATGGAACGGTTGAAAGCCGGTAATCGGGCTGACATTGACGGTGATGATTCGCTCGGGGGTTTTGGCGGCCACTTCCTCGATATCCATACCACCATCCTGGCTGCAGATGATAGCGACGGTGGCAGTCTCGCGATCCGGGATGATGCACAGATACAACTCTTTTTTGATATTCAACCCTTCTTCGACCAATACCTTGCGCACCTTTTTGCCCTGAGCGCCGGTCTGCTTGGTGACGAGGGTCATGCCGATGATGGAATCGGAAACAGGTTTCACGTCGGCTTTGGTCTTTGCCAGCTTGACGCCCCCACCCTTGCCGCGACCACCTGCATGCACCTGGGCCTTGACAACGACCGGATAGCCGAATTCTTCAGCGATTTTTTCTACCTCGTCCGAGGTAAGGGCGAGTTTCCCTTTAGGGGTAGGTACATTGTATTTTCGGAATAGTTCCTTGGCCTGATACTCATGAATTTTCATAGACGCATCCTTTTGCGGCGAACCCCACACTGTGGCGCGAGATCCCCCAGAGAAGTAAAAATGTTAATTCAAGTCCCTGTTAACAATTTGCAACGGTGTGGCGTTTCAGTCGGGTAAATCCTGATTCCGAACCAGCCGTACGCAGAGCAGGGAGAAATTCACACGTCGGTCCTCGTGGATACCGTCATGTGCCCTAGAGCTCCCGAACGCTTGCGCGTGACCTTCCGGAAAGGTGTTTCCTGCCATCAACACCACAAATTTTTTTATAAAAATGATGGTGTTAAAACAACCCAGCAAAAGACCTGTTAAATGTTCAAGAAGGAAAACAGAGAGCGGCGCTTTTTCGGGATAGCATGGGGCAGTGCGATGCGGAGGAGTCCGAACTTCGTCCGAGAGGTACGGCTCCCTGGTCACCATGCGTCAAGCGTTGGGCACAGTGAACTTGGGATTCTTCCGTGAGCACCGTTTGCCGCTGCCATTTCCGAAAAAACCGCTCTATCCTCTGCCCACTGCACACATGGCAGAGTGTGATATTCAAGTGATGATCAAAAGCGACTAAAGCGAAGGGGAAAGAGATTTTCCAATGAGTCTGGTGAGGCGAGGTCTCTGGGGCAATTTCGTACCTACGGCTCAAACATCTGCCTCAGATACGCTCTAGAGGCCCTGAAAAACCGCCCTAAAACCATTCCGACAACAACATTCTCTACAGCCACTTCCGAAAAAACCACTCAAAACTCAGGACTTATAACAAGACAGTTTACCAAGAGTCAAGTGATAATTACAAAAACCGACGGCGGCCCCCGCCTGGCAAACGGAACACGTTGACTCCCGGAGAAAAACCGGGGTTGACCAAAACAAAAAGGGGAAAAACCACCACAAAAAGCTGAGCAAACCCCAAAAAACGCTCCTCTCATTTCCGAAAAAAAAGAATGCTCAAGAGTTATTGCCGGCTGGACAACACCCGCTCGTCGGGATCGGAGAAATGCTGGCGAAAGGAATAGCGAAGAGACAACTCGCCCTGGGGGAAGAGTGCGGGCCACTCTATTTTTTCTCTTTCTTTTTCGGTTCTTTTTTTCGCTGCGAGATATTATCGATGGCGATCTCTAGATGATCAATCATGATCCCGGTATATTTCTGAATATTGTTGAGAATATACCCGCGCAGTTCATGAAGCTCGCCGGTCAGGGTCTTACCGAAGGGCACATCGATGAACAGATTGATGCCGTACCCGGACCGCCCCATCTTGACCTTGATCTTCCGCACCAGGATCTCACCGTCGTACTCGTCGATGCAATGCAGGATCATCTGGGTCAGGGCGGCCTCGGAAATGGTGACCGTTCCCCCCACCCCCTTTTCATGGTACTCGGGCTGCACCACCGATTTCTCAAAAAATCGGGATCGGGTAACCCCGTCCTTGTCCGTGCCGCCCTTGAAAAAAATGCGGATCGAATCGGAAAGGATCTGGGCGTAATCCCTTTTCACCTCAATAGTCGGAACCGGGATAACGTGCTTTCCCTCTTCAAAGCGTGACTTGATCGCGTTTTCGATGTCTTTCTGGCTGGCGATCTCCTCGATCTTGATCATCTGGCTGATGGGCGGCAGCTCAAGCGTTTCCGCCAGCCGAACCACCATCTTCTCCGAGGTACCCAGCAGCAGAATTTTTTTGATCTTTTTTTCCTGGATCATCCGGACCACGCTTTGCCGGTGCTCGTCGTCGGCGAAGAGGGCGGTCTTGATGGCACTGATATAGTTTTTTTCCTGCTTGGCTGACTTGCCGGCAATAATCGTCGTATCGTGGATCAACAACCCGTCATCGACGATGTAGGGCACGCCGATCTTCTCAGCCAACAACTTGGCGCGAAAACTCTTGCCGGTACCGCTCTTGCCCACCAGGGCATAGACGTGCATACCCTGCAACCGGCCCTTGATCCGGCTGTAAAATTGATAGATCTCCTTGCCGGTAAGGTAGATCCACTGATGATCCTTGCTGCTTTTTTCCGTGGATGTTGGCATGCTACAGGGTACTGAAAAAAATCTCTTAAACCGGAAGCGAGGAAACCCGGTTCACTTTAGGGGAACGACAAGAAAAAACACAACGAAAACATCCGCAGACAGCGAAGCGACCATGCTGACAGGCCCTCATGCACGCCGCACCACCTCACTCCGTCCACCAGGTATCGAGCCACTGCTCAGCACTGTAGTAGAGCGGCAACTTCTCTGGATGTTTGAGCTTGGCGGCATAGGCCAGGCGATGGTTGGCCAGATACCAGTTCGGCACCACATAATAACCATGCCAAAGAACCCTGTCCAGCGCCCGGCAAGCGGTGGTCAACTGCTCCTGAGTCTCGGCATAGATGATGGTGTCGACCAATCCATCCACCACCGGGCTCCTGATCCCGGCCAGGTTTTTCGAGCCCTGACGGTCGGCGGCCGCGGTTGTCCAGTAGTCGCGTTGCTCATTGCCCGGCGACTGCGACTGGCCGTAGGTGGTGACCACCATGTCGAAGTCGAAATTCTTGACCCGGTCGGCATAGAGGGCCGGGTCGATGGTCCGGTAGGCGACCTCGATCCCCAGTTTATTGAGATTGGCCACATAGGGGGCAATCACCCGCTCAAAGGTGGCGTCGGCGAGCAGGATCTCGAAACGGAATCGCTCGCCCTTGGCATTGGCCAGCGCCCCCTCTTTGATCGTCCATCCCGCCTGTTCCAGCAACCCCTTGGCCGCCTGCATATTGGCGCGCAGACTGGCCGGCGGGTCGGTGGAGGGCGGCACCAGCGGCTGGGCAAAGACCTCGGCCGGCACCTGATTGCGGAAAGGTTCGAGTAGTTTCAGCTCATCCGCGCCAGGCAGCCCTGTGGCTGCATAGTTGGAATTGGAGAAATAGGAGGTGCTGCGGGTGTACTGGGAAAAGAACAGGGTCTTGTTGGTCCATTCGAAATCAAAGGCCAGGCCAAGGGCCCGGCGCACCAGCCGGTCGCCGAACAGCGGCTTGCGGGTATTGAAGACAAAGCCCTGCATGCCGGCGTTGTTCTTGTGGGGAAAGGTCTGCTTGATGAGTTCGCCGGCATCGAAGTGACGGCCGGTCAAATCCCGGTTCCACTGCTTGGAGATATTGACCAGCATGAAATCGAACTCGCCGGCCTTGAAGGCCTCAAGGCTGACCACCGGGTCCTTGAAATACTTGACCACAATGGTGTCGAAATTGAACATCCCCTTGCGCACGGCCAGGTCCTTGGCCCAATAGTCGGGATTCTTCTTATAGGTGATCGACTTGCCCGGCAGCACCTCGGCCACCAGGTACGGCCCGGTGCCCACGGGTACGGTCATCGCCCCCTTGCCGTCGGTGGGATTGAAGGGATTGGCGGTATAAAATCGCTTACTCAGCACCGGCAACTGGGTGGCAATCATGTGCAGCTCCCGGTTGGGCCGGCCGAAACGGAAACGGATCTTCTGCTGATCGACGATCTCGGCACCCTCGATGTCATGAAAATACATCTGGTAAAAGGGATGGGCCTGATCGCTTTTCAGGGTATCGAGGGAGAATTTGACATCGTCCACGGTCACCGACGTGCCGTCGGAGAAGCGGGCCTTGGGGTTGAGGGTGAAGGTGACCGATTTCTTGTCCCTGCCCAGCTCGATATCCGAAGCGATCAGGCCGTACTCGGCAAAGGGCTCGTCCAGACTGGGCACCGCCAGGGTCTCGAAAACATAAGGTGTGAGCCCTTGGGGGGCGGCCCCCTTGAGGGTAAAAGGGTTCATCTTCTCGAAGCTGCCGAGATCGTGGAGGATAAGCGTGCCACCGCTACGGGCCCGGGACGAAGTGTAGTCGAATCGCTCAAACCCTTGGGAATATTTGAGATTGCCGTCGATACTCACCCCGTGGGCAGCCTGGGCAACTACCGGCAGGCCGGCAAGAAGAAGACAGCAGAGGGTGACACATCGGGTCAGGAGCACGTAGATCATGGTATCGTTTTGGGTGTGCGATTTCAGGGAGAGGACAACAGCCGGATCGGACAGGCCAAGCAAACCCTGGCAGTATACGCAATCGATTCGATAATGTACAGTTGTTCCGTACTTCCCTGTATTCCCGGGCTCCTCTGGAAAAAAATTGACGAACCCGGCCGCCGGGTGTAATGAATCGCTTTTATCATCATGATCGGAAAAGCCGCCTTTCGGGCGTGCCTTTCCTTTTCCGTTTCCACCTCTCTGGAGTTGCTCAATGGGACAGACCATCACCGAAAAGATCTTTGCCGCCCACCTGCGGGACACCCCGACACCGGGCAACATGGTGCTCGATATCGATGTCATCATGTGCCACGAAATCACCACCCCCATCGCCATCATGGACCTCATGGAAAAAGGGATGGACCGGGTCTGCGATCCTTCCCGGATCAAGGCGGTGATCGACCACGTCACCCCGCCCAAGGACTCCAAGACCGCCACCCAGGCCAAGATCATGCGCGACTGGGCCCGGCGGCATAACATCAAGGATTTCTTCGACATTGGCCGCAACGGCGTCTGCCACGCCCTGTTCCCGGAGAAGGGCTTCATCCGTCCCGGCAACACGGTGATCATGGGCGATTCCCACACCTGCACCCACGGGGCCTTCGGGGCCTTTGCCGCCGGCGTCGGCACCACCGACCTGGAAGTGGGCATCCTCAAAGGGGTCTGCGCCTTCCGCGCCCCCAAGTCGCTCAAAATCGAGGTGGTCGGCACCCTGCCCAAGGGCGTGGTGGCCAAGGACATCATCCTCAACATCATCAAGCAGTTGACGGTCAACGGCGGCACCGACATGGTGATCGAGTTCTGCGGTCCGGTGATCGATGCCATGAACATGGCCTCACGGATGACGCTCTGCAACATGGCGGTCGAGGCCGGGGCCACCTCCGGCGTCTGCCAGCCGGACTTGGTCACCGCCCGGTACCTGTGGCCGTTCATCAAGGACGAATACGCCAGCCCTGAGGCGGCGGCCGAATCCTTTGCCCGCTGGCGCTCGGACGCCGACGCCCGCTACGAGCGGGTGCTCACCCTGGATGTGACGACCCTGACGCCCCAGGTCACCTACGGCTACAAACCCGACAACGTCAACGACATCACCGAAATGGAAGGGACCAAGGTCGATCAGGTCTATATCGGTTCCTGCACCAACGGCCGCATCGAGGATATCCGCGAGGCCGCCGCCATTCTCCGCGGCAAGACCATCGCCGACTCGGTGCGTGGCATCCTCACCCCTGCGACCCCGGCCATCTTTTCCCAGGCCCTGGAAGAAGGCTTGCTCAAGATCTTCATGGACAGCGGCTTCTGCGTGCTCAACCCCACCTGCGGCGCCTGCCTGGGCATGAGCAGCGGCGTGCTGGCCGAGGGCGAGGTCTGCGCCTCAACCACCAACCGCAACTTCAACGGCCGCATGGGCAAGGGCGGCATGGTCCACCTGATGAGCCCGGCGAGCGCCGCTGCCGCCGCCATCACCGGCGCCATCACCGACCCCCGTCGTTTTTTGGATTGACACTGCCCCATGGGATCGCACCAAGGCCCATTCTGTCATTTCAAAGAGCATAGCGACGAGAAATCTCAAGGCAATTTGAGATTTCGCACTGTGTTCGAAATGACGAAATGCGAGTTTTCCTTCTTGTTGCGGACCATCTGACTTGAAACCGAGAAAGGAACCCCTATGAAACAGTTTGGTGGCCCCGCGGCCTTTATTGACAGAAACGACATCAACACCGACGAGATCATCCCCGCCAAGTATCTGACCGAGATCACCAAAAAGGCCCTGGCGCCCCATCTCCTGGAGGACCTGCACCTGGAGGGCCAACAGTTCGACCCGCATTCCCCCGAGATGCAGGCCGCCCAGGTGCTGGTCACCCGTTCCAACTTCGGCTGCGGCTCCTCCCGCGAGCACGCGGTCTGGGCGCTGGAGGTCAACGACATCAACGTGGTCATCGGCGAGAGCTTTGCCCGCATCTTCCGGCAGAACATGTTCAACTGCGGCATTCTCGCAGTGGAACTGAGCAAGGCCGATCTGGACCGCCTCTTTGCCCTCAAGGGCCAGGTGACGGTGGCGGTGGATCTGGAGAGGGAAAAATTGACCGCGACCAGCGCGGACACCACGGTCGAGTGCGCCTTCAGCTTGAATCCGTTTGACAAGAAGCTGATCGGCGCGGGCGGGTGGCTGGCCTTTGCTGATGCGAATTATTGAGGTTTGTTCATTATGTTCACGGTGGGCACAACTGCGTGCCCACCCTCCACGGCTTCTAAATGAATCCTGAAATCGCTAGCCATATCCGCAAGGACGCCTTCGCCAACTGGCTGGGGGCAACCATCGAAACTATCGAACCGGGCTACAGTCGGGTGTCGCTGGTGGTGACCGAATCGATGCTTAATTTCCACGGCATGACCCATGGTGGCCTGGTCTTTGCCCTCGGCGACATCGCCTTTGCGGCGGCGAGCAATTCCCACGGCCAGATTGCCCTGGCCCTCAACGTGGCCATCAGCTTTCTCCGCCCCACCGGCATCGGCGACCATCTCGTGGCCGAGGCCAAGGAGGTGCAGTTGGGCGGGCCGACGGCCCTGTACGATATCGTGGTCACCGAGCACAACAGCCAGAAACTGATCGCCAAGAGCCAGGCCACGGTTTATCGTAAACGCCAATCCTTTGTTTGAGCGGCCGCATCCCGCCCGATACCCGACCACTCCGCCCAACCGTTCCACCCGAACGACCCGCTTTTCCGTAGCAGGAGGTCCCATGGAAAACGCCTTCTCCGACCGCATCACCGACGTCCCTAAATCTTTTATCCGGGAGATTCTCAAGGTCACCATCGATGCCTCGATCATCTCCTTTGCCGGCGGTCTACCCAACCGCCAATTCTTTCCGGTCAAGGGGTTACAGAAGGCCGCCCATGACGTCTTCGAGGAGGCGGGCAGCGAAATCCTCCAATACGCCAACTCCGAAGGCTACCTGGGGTTACGCCAGTTCATCGCTGATCGCTACCGGCAACAGGAGGGGTTGGACATCCCGGTGGAGGACATCCTGATCACCACCGGTTCGCAGCAGGGGCTCGATCTCCTGGGCAAGACCTTTCTCAACGAGGGCGACGACCTGATCATCGAGGAACCCGGCTATCTCGGGGCCATCCAGGCCTTTGCCCTCTACCGGCCCCGCTTCCATCCGGTGCCGGTGCGCGAGGGCGGCATGGACACCGTTGCGCTCGCCCGGGTGCTCCGTGAACGACAGCCGAAGCTGCTCTACACGGTGACCAATTTCCAGAACCCCAGCGGCATCAGCTACAGCGACGAGAACCGGCAGTCCGTGGCCCACCTGGTGCGCGGTAAATCCTGCCTGATCATCCAGGACGATCCCTATGGCGACCTCCGCTTTGCCGGCACCCGCAAGGTCTCCTTCAAGCGCCTCCTGCCAGCGAACACGGTCCTGCTCGGCTCCTTCTCCAAGACCGTGGCCCCGGCCTTGCGCCTGGGCTGGCTGGTGGCGCCGCCGCCAATCATGGACAAGCTGGTGATCGCCAAGCAGGCCGCCGACCTGCACACCGATTACCTGGCCCAGCGCATCCTCTACCGCTACCTCCGGGACAACGACATCGACGCCCACATCGCCACCATCATCCGTCAGTACGGCAAACAGAAGGAGGCGATGATCGGCGCGATCAAGGACTTCTTTCCGGAGGGTGTTCAGTTCACCAACCCCGAGGGCGGCATGTTCCTCTGGGTGACCCTGCCCGAGGGGATATCGTCGATGGCGCTTTTCGAGGCCGCAATCGCAAAGAAGGTGGCCTTTGTCCCCGGCACCCCCTTCTATGTCGACCGCAAGGACAGCAATACCCTGCGCCTGAATTTCTCCTGTTCGGACGAACCGACCATTGTCGAGGGGATCAGGCGTCTGGGGGAATCCATCAGAGAACTATTTTGATTCGAGGAGACAGACAGATGCGCACCGCAAAAACAATGGTCCGCGCCTTCGCGGGCATGGCCCTTTGTGCCCTGATGCTTGGGGGATGCTCGGGGGATCAGGAAAAAAAGGAAGAAAAAAAGACCCTGACCGTACAGGAGCAGATGGGCAAAGAGGCGGCACAAGCCCTGCAAAAACCGCTGGACGAAGCCCGCAAAACCGCGGCGCAGGTGGGGGCCAAGGCTGATCAGGCCTTGCAGGAAGTGGCCGACGGGGCGAAGAAAGCGGCCCAGGAGGCAGGATTGACGCCCAACCAGGCCGGAGCCAAGGAAAAGAAAAAACTGGAGGGATGCTGATCGCCGGGACCGGATCTCGCCGCTTCAGCCTAACAGCCTCCAGTCTACACCCCTCCTTCACAACGCTACCGCTGCCAAGGCCTTGATCGCCTCCTCCTGCTCCGGGGTCAGGGTCTTGGGAATGCGGACCGCGATCTTCACCAGTAAATCGCCCCGGTGACCAATGGGGCCGGCGGGCAGGCCGTGCCCCTTGATGCGGAGCTTGGCCTCCTGCTGCACCCCGGCCGGCACCTTGACATTGAATTTCTTGCCGTCCAGGGTGGTCACCTCCAGGGTGGTGCCGAGGCAGGCCTCGCTGAAGGGGATGCGGTGCTCGACCACGAGATCGTCGTCCACCCGTTGAAATACCGGGTGCTCCGCCACGTGTACCTTCAGGAACAGATCCCCGGCCGGACCGCCCGAGGATGAGGCCACCCCCTTGCCGCCCAAGCGCAACCGCTTGCCATCCTCGATGCCCTTGGGAACTTTGACCGAGACGTTCTGCGCTTGGCCGTTCTGGCGCAGGCTGATGGTCTTCTCCGCCCCGTGCAACACATCCTCCAGGGTAACGGTCAACTCGTAGGTGAGATCGTTGCCCTTGACCGGCTGCGGCCCGCAACCGCCGCCGCAACCGCCCCGCATGCCCGCCTGGCCGAAGATATTGTCAAAGGGCGACCCGCCGCCGCTGGTGCGAAAACCGCTGGTATGAAACCCGCCCGCACTGCGAAACCCGCCGCCGAAACCGAACTGGCGGAGGATGTCGTTGAGATCGAAATTGCGGAAGATGTCCTCCTGGGAATAGCGCTGGCGAAAGCCGGCCGAACCGAAGGTATCGTACTGTTGCCGCTTTTCCGGATCGGAGAGCACCGCGTAGGCCTCGCTGATCTCCTTGAATTTGTCCTCGGCCGCCTTGTTGTCCGGGTTTTTGTCCGGATGGTATTTGAGGGCCAGTTTGCGGTAGGCTTTCTTTATTTCGTCGGCGGTGGCGGTCTTGGCGACCCCGAGAATTTGGTAGTACTCCATGGTGCGCTGATTCACGAAAAAAATGGTTTCAGGAAAGAAGGTTGCTGGTGGAGAAGACTATAACCTCAAAGCCTTCATTGTCTATCCGCCCGGTTCCACACGGATCATTTTTCCATCCGGGAACCGGGGGCGATACTGACGGTCTGCCGGCCGGTTGCGGGCGGACCGGAGGCATATTGGCGTTTGAGCCGTTCCAGTACCGCCGCCCGATTGTTGGTCGGCTGATTGAGGAGAATGACAAAGGCCTGGCCGTCGGGCAGATACCCGGCCAAGTTATAGACCCCGGTGAGGGTGCCGGTTTTGACCGCCACGCCGCGTTCCTTGTTCAGCAGCTCGATCTGGGGGCGAAACCGGGTGAGCAACTGGAGCATGGCCCGGACCGTGACCCGGTTGTCCCGCGACAGCCCGGCCCCCTCGACCTGGACGATGCTCTCGGCGGCGGCGTTGCCCAGTTGCCGCGCCAGCTCCCGGTGCACGGCCTGCCCAGCCTTCTGCCAGGTGGCGGGATAGCCGAACTGCTTGGCGCCGCAGGCGAGAAAGATGAGGTTGGCCATGAAGTTGGAGGAATAGTGCAGGGTCGAACGGCTGATCTCGGTCAGGACCTGGGCGCTGTGGTGGGTATGCACCAAGGCCGCCCCCTCTGGCGGCACCGTCCGGATGCCGCCCTGCGCGGCCACCGGAATGCCGCCCTGCGCCAGCAAAGCCCGGAAGAGTTCGCCGCCATATTGGGCCATGCGGGCATCGGCGTTGCAGCCTTGGACGCAGATGTTCACCCGGGCGTGACCGGGCGTTCGTCCCTGCCCCAGCTCCTGCATGATCGCCAGGGTCGGGGTCTGGGTCTCGCCGGAAACGATCCGCCCCGCCGCATCCTTGACGATCGGCACCGAGTTGAAATTGACCGACAGCGGCCCGACCGGGGCGTCATAGGGGTTGTCGCTGTCTTCCTGGCCGGGCACCTGTCTGGTCAGGGCGAAGGCGGAGGTGTCGACGTACAAGGTCTGGACCCGCCGCACCCCCTGTTCCCGTAACCGCTCGACAATACCGACGATCTCCTCGGAAACGAGGGTGGGATCGCCGAATCCCTTGATAAAGAGGTTATTGTGGCCGTCGAGGAAGAATTCGGTGCGGAAGCGGTGGTCCGGCCCGAGGATGGCAAGCGCCGCCGAGACCGTGGCGATCTTGAGTACGCTGGCCGGGACCAGGGATTGGTCCGGATGGCAGGTGTCGACGATCCGGCCGCTGCGGTCGGCGACCCCGTAGGCGCCTTGGGCGGCCAGATCGGCGATGGCGCGGCAGGCTGCGTATCCAGCCTGCCGCTCAAGGAAAAACAGCAGCGGCACCAGCAGGAGGACCCAGCGGAGGCAATACCCTCTCCTCCCCATCCGCCCTGCCCGCGCCCTTCCCGTCTCAGCCAACCTTGGGCAGACGGGCCAGCGAGGCATCTATCTGTTCCTGGGGATAGCTGTAATCGCTGAGTTTGCCGTTGAGGTAGTTGTCGTAGGCCGCCATGTCGATCAGGCCGTGACCGGAGAAGTTGAACAGGATGGTCTTGGGCTCCTTGGGATCCTTCATGGCCTCGATAATCGCCCCGCGGATGGCGTGGGTGGTCTCCGGGGCCGGGATGATGCCCTCGGTCTTGGCAAAGAGGATACCGGCCTCGAAGCACTCCATCTGGTGCACCGCCTTGGGGGTGACGATACCGTCGCGGACCAGGGCCGAGACGATCGGCGCCATGCCGTGATAGCGCAGGCCGCCGGCATGAATGCCGGGAGGCACGAAATCGTGGCCCAGGGTGTACATATAGAGCAGCGGGGTCATCATGGCCACGTCGCCGGAATCGTAGGCCAGTTTGCCGCCGGTCATCGACGGACAGGAGGCCGGTTCGTAACCGATAAACTCGATCTTCTTGCCTTCAAGATAATCGGGAACAAAGGGGGCGAGCAGGCCGGCGAAGTTGGAGCCGCCGCCGCAGCAGCCGATGATCACATCCGGGTACTCGCCGGCGATCTCCATCTGCTTCTTGGCCTCCAGACCGATGATCGACTGATGCAGGACCACGTGATTGAGCACCGAGCCCAGGGCGTAGTTGGTGTCGTCATGGGTAGCGGCATCCTCCAGGGCCTCGGAGATGGCGATACCGAGCGAGCCGGGGGTGTCGGGGAACTGGGCCAGGATGGCGCGGCCGGTGTTGGTGTCCGGGCTGGGGCTGGCTGCCACCTGGGCGCCAAAGGTCTGCATGATGAACTTGCGGTAGGGTTTCTGGTCGTAGGAGCACCGCACCATGTAGACCTTGCACTCCAAGCCGAACTTGGAGGTGGCCAGGGACAGGGCCGAGCCCCACTGACCGGCGCCGGTTTCGGTGGCGAGCCGCTTGATCCCTTCGCGCTTGTTGTAATAGGCCTGGGGCACAGCGGAGTTGGGCTTGTGGCTGCCCACGGGGCTGACGCCCTCGTTTTTGAAGAAGATTTTGGCCTTGGTACCCAGGGCCTCCTCCAGCTTGGTGGCCCGGACCAGGGGAGTCGGCCGCCAGATCTTGTAAATCTCCTGGACCTCCTGCGGAATCTCGATAAACCGCTCCTGGCTCATCTCCTGCTCCAGCAGGGCCATGGGAAAAACGGCGGCCAGCTTCTCCGGCCCCATGGGCTGAAGGGTTTCCGGATCGAGCGGCGGCTGGAGGCCACCCGGGATATCAGGGACCACATTGTACCATCTGGTCGGCATCTCGTCTTCACGCAGAACGATCTTCTTCATGCTTTCTCCTTGTAGTGGGCAATTGGTTAAAGGCGAGACGCATCCAGGGGAGAGTCATCGCCGCGCCTTGCAATCGTTGGGGCCTGACCTTTGCCGGAAGCGATCCGCAGCCGGACAAGTGTCAGTCGGCTCTATCTACAGTAATCCTGCAAAATTCTCAAGATGGGGAGACCATTTCCTTGACCCCGGTCTTCATTATCCGGACCAGCAGGGCCTCGCGCTCGCTCAAACCGAGCACCTTTTCCAGAATCTCCCGGGGATTGGTCCCCGGCTGTCCCTGATGCCCGAGGAGATCGAACCTGATCTGGCCACCATCGAATTCCAGCCGGGTCACCAGGGGCCGCAGGTCGAGTTCCTTATGGCGGTTCTTGCGGAACCGGTCGATGACAAAGGATTCCCGGACCAGGAAATCCTGCATCTTCTCCGCCAGATCGTCCGGATAGGTCCGGGCGGTCACGGTGTAGCTGGTGAGGCTGCTTCTGATCACGCCGCGCGGCGCCAGCGTGATCCCGGTCACCCGGATGGTTTCGGGTAAACGGCTGTTGAGCAGGCCGGCCGTCTCCTCCACCGAGGCCAGCGGTCGGGCCAGGTCCATGTCAAAGGACTCGGCCAGGCTCTCGACCCCCACCGGCAGGGCCTGACTGAAAGAGACCCGGGGGGTGGGATTGAAGCCGCCGGAGAACAGCAGTGGCAGCCCGGCCCGCTGCAAGGTGCGGAACACCAGTTGCAGCAATTCCAGGTGGCCGTAAAAACGGCTGTCCCCCAGACGCGAATAATGGACCCGGTAGGTATAGGCCTGCGGCTGGGGCTTGTTCTCGGTCCTGACCGGCGGCGCGGCTTTGGGGCGATCGGCTGCCGGCCGCGCATGAACCACCGGGCGCACGGTGGTGAAATCGCAGAGACCGCACCCCTGGCAGCCGTGGCTGCGGCAGTCCGGGGTGTACTGCTGGGCCAGCGCTTTGGCGTGCTCGGCCTCGAGGAAGGAACGGTCCACCCCGCTGTGGAGGTGCTCCCAGGGCAAGACCTCGCCCGCCTCCCGCCGCCGGAGATACTCCTCCAGCACGAGATCGCATGCGGCAGCGGCCCGGCGCCACTGCGCCAAGTCAAAATGCTCGGACCAGCTATCCAGGCGGGCACCGCCGGCCCAGGCGGTCTCGATCAACTGGGACAGCCTGCGATCGCCCCGGGAGAAAACCCCTTCGAGGAAGGACTGTTCCGGGTCGTGCCACTTGATCTTGAAGCCCTGGCGGGGCAGCATCTGCTTCAACCGGTTGATCCGCTGCTTCGACTCCTCCAGGTTGAGTTGCGGCTCCCATTGGAAAGGGGTGTGCGGTTTGGGGATGAAGGTGGCCACCCCGAGGTTGATCTGCACCGGCCGCCCTTTGCCTTGGCCAGCCTGGGCTCGGGCTCTCTTGGCCAGGTGGATGATCCCCTCGACATCGGCCTCGGTCTCGGTCGGCAAGCCTACCATGAAATAGAGCTTGATCAGCTTCCAGCCCAGGGCAAAGGCGTCCTGACAGGTGGCCAGCAGGTCCTCCTCGGTAATCCCCTTGTTGATGACCTGACGCAGCCGGTCGGTTCCCGCTTCTGGGGCGATGGTGAAGCCGGTTTTTCTGACACGTTTGATCTGCTCCATGATCTCCGGCGTCAAAGTTCCGACGCGCATCGACGGCATGGACACGGACACGAAGTCGTCGGCAAAGCGATCCATCAGGGCGGCCATCAACTCACCCAGGCAGGAAAAGTCGCCGGTGGACAGCGACAGCAGGGCCAGCTCCTCGAAACCGGAATGGGCGATCCCTTGATTGGCCAGCTCCATGATCTCATCCAAGGTCCGCTCCCGGACCGGACGATAGGTGATCCCGGCCTGGCAGAAACGACAGCCCCGGGTGCAGCCGCGGGCGATTTCCACCCCGAGCCGGTCGTGTACCGGACTCACCACCGGCACCAGGGGATGGTGCAGGTAGGGCGCTTCATGGAGTTCCGGCAACACCCTCTTGCGAACCAGGGAATATTCCGGTTGCAGGGGTTCGATGGCAATCAGCCGGTCCCGGTGGTAACGGGGTCGAAAAAAGGCAGGTACATAGACGCCGGGGATCCGGGCCAGCCGGGTCAGGACCGCGCGTCTTTCCCAGTGTTCGTCCTTGGCCAGCAAAAGGAGATCAGCGATTTCACCAATGATTTCCTCGCCGTCGCCGAGGACAATGGCGTCGAAAAACTCGGCCACCGGCTCGGGATTGAGCGCGCACGAGCCGCCGCCCAGGACCAGGGGGTGGGCTTCGGTGCGTGATTCGGCCCGCAGGGGCAGCCCGGCCAGATCGAGCACGGTGAGGATGTTGGTGTAGCAGAGCTCGTACGGCAGGGTAATGCCGAGGACATCATAGGCGGCCAGACCGACCTTGGCTTCCAGGGAAAAGAGGGGTAACCCTTGGGTGCGCAGCTCGCGCTCCAGGTCGACATCTGGTACATAGGCGCGGTGGGCCGCTGTCCGCTCCCGGCTGTTGAGGAGATGATAGAGGATCTGCAAGCCCTGATGGGACATGCCGATTTCGTAAAGATCGGGAAAGATCAAACAGAAATTGAGATGATCGGCATCGAAGCGGCCGCTGACCGCATGCAATTCGCCGCCGACATATTGACCCGGCTTGCGAACCAAAGGAAGAATCGGGTCAAGATCGAGAGGTGTGGGAAGAACCATGGCAGAAAAACACTCGTGAAAATAAAAGATTATCCGTTGAAATATTGGTTTTCTTCGACGAAAGAGCAAGGTGCGGGTGTGGCGGTGAACAGGCGGAAAGTGGCCGGCCGGTCACCGCATCGCACGATACCGGCTCGATTTTTGCTTGGTGAAATCATGGCGTTTGCCAAAAAACCAACCCTGCCTCAATCTCTTATCGCAACACCGGACTGAAAAATGAAAAAACAACTCGTTGCCCTCGTCTCGCGTTCCCTGTGCACCCTGCTGCTGACCGGCGGCCTTGCCGCCGCCGAGGACACCCCGCAATTGCAGAAACTCAAATACACCGTCCTCTCGCCCACAAGCGAACAGGTGGTCCTGCAACTCAACGGCTCCTATAGTCCAAAAGTATTCACTTTGAAAGATGAAAACCCCAGGGTCATTTTCGATTTTGCCGACATGACCTATGGCAAGGAGGTCAAAGGCGTCACCGCCACCAACGGCTCGATTGTCAAACGGGTCCGGGTGGGCAGGCACACCGATGATGCGCCCAAGACCAGGATTGTCTTTGATGTCGCGACGTTGAAAGGTGTCACCTATACCCAGAAATTCGACGAAAAGAGCTCCTCCCTGATTATCCAGTTCACCGGCCCGGAGAAGGCGGCTGCGCCGCCACGCAAACAGGAAGCGCAACCGGAAAAGGTGGTTCAACCGGATGCAGCCGCTGCCGCAGAGGCCCCGCAACCGCCGAGCGAGGTGGCCCCAACCGGCAAGAAGGGACCGGAAGAACAACCGGCTCAACCCAAGGAGGCGGCACAGGCCAAAACCGCGCAACCGGCCACGCCACAGTCCGAACCGGCGGTCGAAGCTGTTACCGCGGCCAAGCCGGATCAGCCGAAGTCCGAGGAAAAAGCTGCTCCCGCTCCTCCCAAGGAAACAGCAAAGGTTGCCGCTGAGAAGAAAGGGACGGAAAAGACCCCGCCCGCGCCGCCGGTGCAACCCCAACCCGATGCCGGCGCCGAGGCTAAACCAGCGGAAAAAGCGGAAGCCCCTTTGGCGGCGGGTGAAGCCAAACCGGAAAAAACGGCCAAGGAAACCGCAGCGCCGGCAGCAATAACCGGCGAGAAAAAAGAGGAGAAAACGGTTGAGACCGCCGCCAAAGAACCAACACGGCCCGAGGCGGCCGCGCAGCCTCAGCCGTCCGTCAAGGCTGACGCGGCCCCAACCGGCGACAAGGGCAAAACCGAGGCGGCAAAGACGGTTGCCCCGGCGAAAACCATGGAGGGGCCGCAGCTTGAATACGTCAAATTCGACGCCTCCTCACCCAAGGGCGAGATGGTGCTGTTCAAGCTCAACGGGTTCCATCCCCCTACGGTCCATGGCGTCGAGGAGGGTATTCCCAGGGTCGTTTGCGAATTCAACAACACCAAGCTGATCGATTCGACCAAAGGCCTGATCAAGGCGGACGGGAAATTCGTCAAGGTCATCCGCACCTCGAAGACCAAGAAACCGGAAAAGGTCCGGGTGGTCATCGACCTGGAGCCGAACCGCAGCTACGACCTGCAACAGGTTTTTTTCAAGGATGACAATCTGTTCGTCATCATCGTCAATACGGTGAAGAAATAACCGGTCAAGGCACCTGTTCCACGGTAAAATGGGGAGGCGGCGTCAGACGAAAGGACGCCGCCTTTCGGGGTGCATGCGAATAGATCTGTTCGACCTGAAGAGACAGGGTCCCGGTCACCGCCGTACCGGATATCCGCAGGTGCCCGGGCCAAACAAACCCGCTCTTGGCATCCTTCCGGTAGTCGGTATAGTGCACTGCCAGGAGTAAATCTCCCTGGGCATCAAAAAGCAGGCGTTGTTGCATCTCGCCGCTGCGCCTGTCCAACAGGACATGATGCCGCATCGCCCGCTTGTCCCGCCACTGATACCAGAACCCCTTGTCTTTCTCATCCTGCGCCGGTTCGGCGTGGCCCACCTCTTCCGGCAGAAAACCGCCCAAGAACGGTAACAGATCCTCGGGCGCAACCGATGGCGGCACGTAGGCCTGCCAAAATTTTGAAGGGATGGCCCCCTGATAGACATGGCCGATCCGGTTGTCGACCATGGTGAAGCTGGTTGCGTCGGCAACAGCCAGGATGAGCGCTCGCCCCAACGGGTCGGTGGCGGCAAAGCGGAGCAAGGCGGGCTGTTGGACCTGGAGGGTTGCACTCACCCCGCCCTTGCTCCCCAGCACGTCCCAACCGAGACGGATGTCAGCATCCAGGGCCGGGGGCCGACGCAGGGCAACAAAGCCCGACCACAGGGTTGCCGCCTCCTGCGCTTCGGCCGGGCTGAGGGGCAGGGTTTTCGGCTGTTTGCCGGCACAACCGGCCAGGAGCAACAGGCAGCACACCACCGGCAACAACAGGGATAGGCTGCCTGCCGTTCGCATCAATGGGTTCCCTGCTTTTCCAGAATCCGGATTTTCTCCAGGATTCTGTTCTTTTCCTTCTCGTCCTCGGTGGAAAACTTGACCGCCTTTTTATAGGTCTGCAAGGCATCCCGCACCCGGCCCTTTTCCAGGTAAACATCGCCGAGATGCTCCAGGATGGCGGCATCCTCGGGCGAAAGTTTGACTGCGGTCTCCAGTTCCTTGATCGCCTGATCAAGCTTGCCAAGACGATAATAGACCCAGCCGAGACTGTCGCGGATATACCCGTTGTCGGGTTTGAGCTCGATCGCCCGCTGAATATACTCCAGCGCCTGGTCGAGATTGATCTTTTTGTCCGCCCAACTGAAACCGACAAAATTCAGGGCCGCGGCGTTGTCAGGCTTGAGAGCAATGACTTTCTGCATAATGGCCAGGGCAGCGCCGTGCTCGCCGTTGTCTTCCAGCAGCAGGCCATATTCATAGAGCAGATTCTCGTTATCGGGAAAAAATTCGAGCCCCTGGAGCAGGACTTTTTTGCTGAGATCGTCCCGGCCATCCATTTGGTACAAAGCGGCCAGCATGATGTACATCTCGGCGTTGCGGAGATCGCCGCTCTCGATGTGCTGTTCCAGCAACTGCCTCGCCTCTTCCAGCTTGTCCTGCTCTCTGAGGATCCGCACCTGCAGGAAGAGCGCGTCCACATACTCGGGGGCCCTGCGGTCGATCAGCCGGACCTGTTTCAACGCCCGCCCGTACTTTTGCTGCTGGACCAGGAGCACGGCAAGAAAATACCTGGCTTCGGGCAGATTCTCCTTTTCCAGAATCTTCTCGACGATGGCGATGGCCTTGTCGTAGTGTTTCTGTTTGGCATAAAGGCGGGCGATGGTCAGGTCGACTCTGCGAGGCTGATCGGCATAGGTCTTGAGCCGGTTCAACTCGGCCAAGGCCTGGGTATCTTTATTCTGCAACAGATAGACATGAATCAAGGCCACCCGGGCGCCCTCATTCTGTTCATCGCGCTCGATAATGGCCCCATAGAGGGCGACAGCCTCATCGTATCGTTCGTTTTTGATATACAACTCGCCCAGTTCCATTTGCAGCTCACTGGACAGGTTCCGTTCCAGGGCCTTCCGATAGTGCTCCACCGCCTCGTCGATCTTCTCTTCCAACTGGCAGAGCCGGGCCATGAGGATGTGCCCGGGGTAGGACGACGGATCCTGAGCCAGTACCCGCTCCAGAAGCGGCCGGCCTTTGTCCGCCTGATTGGCGGCCAGATACATCTCGGCGAGCAGCAGAAGGATGGCCGGGTCATCGGGATGGCGGTCGCTGATCAGTTGATACTGCTGCATGGCCTCGGTGTTTTTCTTTTGCCGCAGGAGCACCCTGGCATAGAGCATTCGCATCCCTGTCCTGTCCGGATGGGCAGCGAGATAGTTATGCAGCCAGATGGCGGCCTCGTCGGTCCGCTCCAATCGCAGCAGCAGAATCGGTACTTTCTCGCTGACGAACTCGGCCTGGTCGTCGCAGATCAGGGCCTTTTGATAGAACTCCAAGGCCTCCTCGAAATGGAGGAGCAGCTCGGCATGCCGGCCCCAGAGAAAATAGGCATAGGAGCAGCCGTGATCGGCCTTGCTCTCGCTGGGGCCAGACACCTGGCGGGCGGTGGCCGTCTCGGTTTTCGGTTGGCAGCCGCAGAGCAGGAAGATCAGGCAGCCCAGGGTGACCAGCAGTTGTTGACGGAAAGGGGGAGTTAGCCAGGGCATGGCGCACCTTTTTGCAGGAGCAGTTGCTGGACCGCCGCGCGGATGGAGGCCTGGACCTCGACCATCGGCAGGGCGGCATGGATGCGTACTATACAACTGTGGGGAAAGGATGCAAAGAGCGCGGCCACTTTTTCCAATTGCCCTTGCTGCTCGAAATCGTTGAGGGTCTCGCCGCGCAGTTCCCGGATTCGGGCGACACTCTCCGCTGCCGACAGGGTGAGCAGCAGCACCAGATCCGGCTCCGGGGCAAAGCCATGGCGGGCGAAGATGTCGGCCGGGTCGCACCCTGCGGCACCCTGATAGGCGGCGGTGGAAAAATAGTAGCGATCGGTGAGCACGATGGCCCCCCGATCCAGGGCTGGCGCTATGCATTCGGCGACATGTTGCCGACGATCGCGGAGAAAAAGCTCCAGCTCCTGTTCCGGCGAGGCCTGGCTCCGATTGCGGTACAGGGCCCGGATTTGCTGACCATGGGGTCCGTCGGTCGGCTCCCTGGTCTCAACCACCTCGTACCCCTGGTTGCGCAGATGGGCGGCCAGAAACGGCAACTGGGTCGATTTGCCGGTGCCGTCAATGCCTTCGAAAGCGATCAATACCCCCTGTTTCATGGGCACTCTCCCTGGCGCCGATGGGCGACGATCGTTTGCGCCATGGTCAGGGCCGCCGCCAGGCTCGACGGATCGGCCAGATTTTTCCCGGCGATGTCGTAGGCGGTGCCGTGGTCGACCGAGGTGCGGACCAGCGGCAAGCCGAGGGTAACGTTGACTCCGTCCTGAAAGTGGAGGAGCTTGAAGGGGATCAACCCCTGATCGTGGTACATGGCGATTACCGCGTCGAACCGGCCGGCCGCGGCCTGGTGAAAAACCGTATCCGGCGGCCAGGGGCCGCTGACCGTATCAGAGGGAAACTCGGCCACCGCCGGCCCGATGATCCGGAGTTCCTCGTCACCGAAGAGTCCCCCCTCGCCACCGTGCGGGTTCAGAGCGGCCACCGCGATCCGGGGCGCGGCCAGGGCGAAATCGCGCTCCAGGGCAGTCCGGGTCATCTGGATACAATCGACGATCTCCGCTCGGGTCAGCAGGTCGGGAACCCGGCGCAGGGGCACGTGGATGGTGACCAGCACCACCTTGAGCTGCGGTCCGGCCATCATCATCCGCACCTTGGCGGTCCCGGTGAGGGCGGCCAGCATTTCGGTATGGCCCGGATACGGGTAGCCGGCCGCCTGCAGGCTTTTCTTGCTGATCGGGCAGGTGACGATCGCGCTGCACTGACCCGAACTGACCAGTCGGACCGCCTCTTCGATGGCCTGGCCCATGCTCCTGCCGGTGGCCGCGTCGGGTTGGCCCCAACAAACCGGTTCGGACCGGGGTTCACCGACCTGCACCACCGGGATGGTCCCCCTGTCGATGGACCGGCCGGGTTGCCAGGGGACGATGGTCGCCGCCAGACCGAGTCGATCGGCGGCCTGCCGCAGGACATGGATGTCGCCGACCACGATGCTGTGGCCGACGCCGCCCGTCTCGTTCCGGCCGAACAGCCGGCAGATGATCTCCGGTCCGATCCCGGCCGGACACCCCATGGTCACGGCCACCGGGGCCAGGTTCTTCCTTGCTGCGTTTTCCATTCCGCTTCCTTACAGGGCAAAATCAAAGGCATTTTTCAGGTGGTCAATCGCGGCCGCCCGGTTGTCCCGGCCCAGCCGTACCGCAATCACGTCAAACCGGGCCGGCGTATCAATCAGGCCGCGGGTCTGGAGATACTCCTGGGCCACCCGCGAGATCTGCCGTTGCTTACGCCCGTCCACCGCCTCGAAGGGAGTGCCGAACATTGCGGAATGTCGGGTCTTGACCTCGACAAAAACCAGGATATCCCGATCACGGGCAATGATATCGACTTCGCCGAAGGGTTTGCGGTAATTTTTCTCGAGGATAATGTAGCACTGGCCGAGCAGGAACTCGACGGCCAGGGATTCGCCGAGACGGCCTGTGGGGACAGTGGCCCCTTTTTTCTTCAGCCACACAGCGTCTGCCTCACGCTCAATCGCTCGGACCGGAACATTCTGTTCACCACAAGCCGTTTCCGGTCGGAGCTGGGGTCCTGGTTTCGGCCCGGACAAATTCGGCGACGCCGCGAAAGGTCCGGCGATGCAGGAGACAGGGGCCATGGAGCGCGATCGCCTGTCGGTGCACCTTGGTGGGATAGCCCTGATGACGATCAAAGCCGTACTGGGGATAGCGATGATGGGCCTCGGCCATCAGCCGGTCCCTGGTTACCTTGGCGATGATCGAGGCGGCGGCGATGGAGGCGCTCTTCGATTCCCCCTTAATCAGGGTCAATTGATCGACCGGAACCGGAACCTGAAACCTGCCGTCCACCAGGAGAAAATCCGGTGACCGACCGTTGTTGCTGGCGGTGCATTCGGCCAGGGCCCGCTGCATGGCCAGCAGTGAGGCCTGGAGGATGTTTATGGTTTCGATTTCGCGGGGGCTGGCTTGGCCGACCCCGATCAGGGCGCCATTCTGCTGAAGAATCTCAAATAACTGGCCCCGCTGCCGCGCGGTCAGTTGCTTGGAATCGTGGAAGTCCTGATAGATGCAGTCCCGGGGTAGGACAACGCAGGCCGCCACCACCGGTCCGGCCAGCGGTCCACGGCCGGCCTCATCGACACCGGCAACCAAGGCAGCTCCCTGGCGATAGAGGTGACGCTCAAAGGAAAAGGTGTCGGCCGGCGCGGATGGTGCAACGGGGAAAAGGGGGGAAACGCATGGGTTCATGACGCCATACCATGCATTGCGAAACTCGGAAAAGAAAGGAAAAAAGAGCACACCGAAACAACCGGCAACGCCGGGCGACAACCAGTATGGTTATCGCCCGGCAACGTCCGGTCGATGCAATGATTCCGCCCCTTTGACATGGTCGGGACGGGAAGGCGCTGCTCAGATAATGCCGCGCTCGCGGATGCGGGCGGCTTTGCCGCGGCGCTCGCGCAGATAGTAGAGGCGGGAACGGCGGACCCGGCCGAGGGTGACCATCTCGATTTTCTCGATCCGCGGCGAATGGAGGGCAAAGGTCTTCTCCACCCCGACGCCATGGGAAATTTTGCGGACGGTGAAGGTGGCGTTCATGGTGCCGCGTTTGCGCTTGAGGACCACGCCTTGAAACACCTGCACCCGCTCCTTGTTGCCCTCGATGATCCGGATGTGCACCTTGACGGTGTCGCCGGGGCGGAACTCGGGGATATCGAAACGCATTTGCTCCAGATCGATCTTGTCCAACAGATTCATTGCCATATTCGTTCGTTTACGGCCGGCCGCCGGTTACGGTCGCGCCTGCCGATGGATGCCTCCAGATCATCCAGAAAAAAACTCACTGTTTCATGTATATCGTTCCAACCGCACCGATGGGGGGTTGTCTGTTTTCACACGCTCTTCCTCGCCCTCGCGGTCACCGAGCAACCGGTCGAGGATAATCGAAGCCGCCGACCGCACCGACAGGTGATTGAACCCGGTGGCGCCGCGCAGGGGTGGCAGCACGCCGTCCACCGCTGCCAGCAGCTCGGGGCTCAGGCCCCAGGCGGTGCCAAAAAGCAGCAGCACCGGAGTTCCCCGGCGGATTCTGGCGCGGACCTCGGCATAGCCCAAGGTATTGGCCTGCTCCTTGGCGCAGGTGGCGAGCACCAGCGGTGGCTCGCCGAACTTTGCCGTCGCCCCGGCCAGGGCCTCGGCATAACTGGCGCAGACCGTGACGATCGCCAAGGCATCGCGCCGGTCCGGATTGACGCTGCCACCGTAGCCCCGGGTCCAGTGGCCGACAATCTGCCCGGCCAGTTCCTGCTGTTCCTTAAAGGGCGTGATCACCCAGTAGGTGCCGACGCCAAAGGTCTTGCCGGCGCGGGCAATATCGTGCAGGTCGAGGTTGGTCACTGCCGAGCCGATGGTCTCGCCGTTGCGGTTGGTCACCGGATAGTGCACCAAGGCCACATCAACCCGCATGCCGTGATTCCTTGTGCTGGGCGACCATGGCCTCGATCCGACCGAACAGCCCTTCGCGTCGCAATATTTTCTCTTCCGCCGGCGAAAATCGGGCCTCAGCCAGCAGTTCCGGTCGCCGCTCCAAGGTCAGTCGGACCGATTCGACCAGCCGGTAGCGATCGATGGCGGCATGATCGCCGGAGAGCAAAACCTCCGGCACCGCCATTCCTTCAAACACCCGCGGCCGGGTGTACTGGGCGTGCTTGAGCAGACCGCGGCTGAAACTGTCGTTGGTGGCCGAATCGCCGCAGCCGAGCACGCCCGGCAACAGGCGGCAGACCGTATCGATCACCACTAGGGCGGCCAATTCTCCACCGGTCAGGACATAATCGCCGATGGACAGCTCCTCATCGACATACTGGTCCCGGAAACGCTCGTCGACCCCTTCGTAGCGACCGCAAATCAAGAGCACCTGCTCATATCCGGCCAACCGTTCCGCCTGAGGTTGACTGAACCGCTCCCCCTTGGGCGACAACAGGATCACCCGACGGGAGTGGTCTTCGCGCTCCGCTGCCCGGAGGCAGGCCGCCAGGGGCTCGGGCTTCATCACCATGCCTTCGCCGCCGCCAAAGGGCCGGTCATCGGTCATGCGATGCCTGTCCAGGGCATGGTCCCGGATATTGTGGATGCCGACCTCAATCTTGCCCTCGCTCAAGGCCCGGCGGACGATCCCTTCCTGGAGCGGGGAGACGAAGAAATCGGGAAAAATCGTCAGGATCGAAAACAGCATGGCCCGCCTTGCGCCTTACCGGTTGATTTCAAGCAAGCCGGGCGGCAAATCAAGCACGATGTCCGTCTCGTCCCTGGCCACGATGAATGTCCGCACCGCCGGCACGAGATATTCGTGGTCGCCATCCCGGATGACGAGCACATCCTGCGCTCCGCTGCTCAGCACTCCCCTAACCGTACCAAGCGTTTGACCAGTCGTGGTCCGCGCCCGCTTGCCCATCAGGGTGTGCAAATAAAATTCGCCGGCCCCGGCGGGCGGCAGATCGTCGGCCGCCAGCCAGAGGTGCAGGCCAACCAGTTGTTCGGCCCGGTCCCGGTCCGTACACTCGTGCAGCCGGAGGATGACCATGTCGCCGCTGACCCTGGCCTGGACGTTGGTGCATTCGATCATCTCGCTGCCGGCCTCGGCGGCGAGATACAGCCGCCGGTAACGGCAAACATTGTCCGGCTTTTCCGTATAGGGGCGAACCTTCAGTTCACCCCGGATGCCGTGCGGCCTGACCACCGTGCCGAGCAGGAGAAAAGATGCCTCCCGACCGGAGATGTCCGAGGTCACTACTCGACGATTTCGAGCCGGGTCCGTTTGCCGTCCCCAGCCAGCGAGGCGGCCAGCACCGCCCGCATCGCCCTGGCGGTCCGCCCCTGTTTGCCGATCACTTTGCCCAGATCTTCCTGGGCCACCCGCAACTCGATGGTGACGTTCTCGTCCTCTTGCTGCAGGTTGACTTCGATCCGGTCGGGATGCTCGACCAGCCTACCGGCAATAAACTCAATCAGTTCTTTCATTTATGCCGCGGCAACCACTCCGGGGACATATTTCCTGATCAGGCTCTCCACGGTTTCCGTCGGCTTGGCGCCTTTCTTCACCCAACTGTCGAGTTTCTCGTTGTCGATGGCGACCGCGGCCGGGTTCTGCATCGGGTCATAGGTGCCGACGATATCGAGAAACTTGCCGTCACGGGGCGCCTCGCTGTCGGCGACGACGATGCGGTAAAACGGTTGTTTCTTTCTGCCTTTTCTGGTCAAACGAATGCGAACTGCCATGGTCCTCTATCCTCCGGTGGATATCGCCCTGGCAGCACGGACCGCCGGGCGTTGTTAACTACATACAATACAATTTAGCGAATGAGCCCCTTGGGGAGCTTGCGGCGCTTGCCGCCGGTCATGATGCCTTTGCCCTTCATATTCTTCATCATTTTCAGCATCATGGCGTAACTTTTCAGCACCCGGTTCACCTCATTCACCGAGGTTCCCGACCCCTTGGCAATCCGCACCCGCCGGCTGGCATCGATGATTCTGTGGTTGCGGCGCTCCTTCAGGGTCATGGAGCGGATGATCGCCTCGGTCTTGATCAGTTCCTTCTGATCGGGCTTGGGCGCATCCTTGATCTGTTTGAGCTTGTTGATCCCCGGGATCATGCCCATGATCTGTTCCAAGCTGCCCATTTTCTTGATCTGCTGGATCTGATCGAGAAAATCCTCCAGGGTAAAGGCGTTTTTTTGGATCTTGCGGGCCAGTTGCTCGGCGTTCTTCTGGTCGACAACCGCCTCCGCCTTCTCGATCAGCGACAGGACGTCGCCCATGCCGAGGATACGGGAGGCGGCGCGGTCGGGGTGAAAGACCTCCAGGGCCTCGACCGATTCGCCAACACCGACGAACTTGATCGGCTTGCCGGTGACCTTTTTCACCGACAGGGCCGCACCGCCGCGGGCATCGCCCTCCATCTTGGTGAGAATGACGCCGGTGATTTCGAGTTCGGCATTGAAGGTCTCGGCCACGGTGACCGCATCCTGGCCGGTCATGGCATCGGCGACGAACAGCACCTCGGTGAGCGGCACCGCCCGGCTGATCTCGCGGAGCTCGGCCATGAGGGCCGAATCGACATGGAGACGACCGGCGGTGTCGATGATCACGGTGTCGTACGGCCCGGCGCTGGCCTCGGCAAAGGCCTGGCGGGCGATGTCCACCGGGTTCTGCTCGGTGGTGGAACCAAAGACCGGCACTCCGACCTGCTCCCCGAGGACATGCAACTGCTCGATGGCCGCCGGCCGATAGACGTCGGCCGGCACCAGCAGCGGCGCGCGCCCCTTTTCCTTGAGCTGGCGCGCCAGCTTGGCGGCGGTGGTGGTCTTGCCCGAGCCCTGGAGACCGGCCAGCATGATAACCACCGGCTGGCGGCCATCGAGTTTGAGCGGCTGGGCCTGGCTGCCGAGCAGTTCGACCAGGTGGTCGTGCACCACCTTGACCACCTGCTGCCCGGGGGACAGGCTGGTGAGCACTTCCCGGCCAATGGCCTTGGCGGTGACCGAGGCGATGAATTCCTTGACAACGCCGAAGTTGACATCCGCCTCGAGCAGGGCCGTGCGCACCTCGCCCATGGCTTCCTGAATGTTCTCTTCAGTCAGCCTGCCGTGGCCGCGCAGTTTTTTAAACGCGCTCTCAAGACGGTCGGTTAAATTCTCAAACATGGCTCTCTACAAGGTTCAAGGCGTCAAGGACTGTTGTTCAACACGACAACAGCTCCCGCTTCGGTTCTCGCACGGAAAATTGCGATAAATACCCGACAAGCCCCCTCTTGTCAAGCAAGAAGAAAATCATGGTGGTCCGGGCGCTTATCACCCGGCCAGGGCCTCGGCCACCTTGGCAAGCCCCTCGGGCGTGTCGGCCTGCAAGCAGGTAATCGTTGAATTTTTGGGCAGAATCTTCTTCATCATCCCGGTGAGCACATTCTTCGGCCCCAGCTCGACCAGCACCTCGACCCCCGCGGCCGTCATCCGCTCGACAATCGGCAGCCAGCGCACTCGGGAGGCGATCTGCCGGGCCATGATCGCCTTGATGGCCGCAGGCTCCTGTTCAGCCTCGCCGGTGACGTTGAACAGCACCGGCACGGCGGGCGGCCGGAAGTCGATGCCGTTCATGAAGGCGGCGAAGTCGTCCACCGCGCCGGCCACCAGCGGGCTGTGATTGGCAACGCTGACCTTGAGCGGAATCACCTTGGCCCCTCTGGCCGCGCATTGGGCAGAGACGGCGTCGAGGCCGGCCAGATCGCCCGAGAGCACGATCTGGGCCGCGGTGTTGTGATTGGCCACCACCGCCACGCCGGGTCCGGCAAAACCGGCCAGCAAGGCCTCGACCTCCTCGATGCCCAGCCCGACCACGGCGCGCATGCCGCCGGGATGCAAGGCCCCCTCGCGCTCCATCAACTCACCGCGCTTGGTCACCAGGGCCAGGGTCTCCTCCAGGGTGAGCACCCCGGCCCCATAGAGGGCGGAATACTCGCCGAGGCTGTGGCCGGCGAAAAAGGCGGGGGTGAAGCCAGGCAGCAATTTTTGCAACTGCTGCCAGCAGATCAGGTTGATCACGGTCAAGGCCGGTTGGAGATAGAGCACCCGGGTCAGGTCTTCCAGGGGGCCGGCAAAACAGAGGGTGCGCAGGGGAAAACTGGAGATCCGTTCGGCCAGGTCCATCAGGGCCGCGGCCTCCGGATCCTGGTCGACGAAAGTCTGCCCCATGCCGATGAACTGGGACCCTTGTCCCGGAAAAAGAATGGCTGTTTTCTTCATGTGCTGATAACTCAAATAGATATTACGCCTGCTCCGGCTGATGCCGGTCAAACAGGAGGTTCTGGACAATAAACAGGGTCACGCCAACGGTGATCGCGGAATCGGCGATATTGAAGGCCGGCCAGTGATATCGGCCGAGGTAAAAATCGAGGAAATCGACCACGAAACCGAGCCGGACCCGATCAATGAGGTTGCCGATGGCCCCGCCCGCGATCAGGGCCAGGGCCACGGAGTAGAGGCGGCTGCGGCGACCGAAGCTCTTCTGGGCGATCCAGATGAACACCAGGGCGACGCAGGCTGCGGCGATAAAAAAGACCTGCCGCCACAGGGCCGGCTGTCCGGCCAACATGCTGAAGGCGGCGCCGTTGTTGGTCAGATAGGTCAGGTTGAACAGGTCGGGGATGATCACCTTGCTCTCGTAGAGGGCAAAACGGTGCATGACCCAGATCTTGGTCGCCTGATCGACACAGATGACTGCCAGGATAATGGCGAAAAAAGACAGCATGGGCGCGTCTTCAGCCGGCCAGTTGCCGGACCACGGCGGCACAGCGGGAGCACAGACCAGGATGGTCGGCATCCGTACCGACCGTGGGCGAGATGGTCCAGCAGCGCTCGCACTTGGTCCCCGGGGCCGGACCGACCGCGATCTCGACGCCGGGCAGCCCTTCGGCCTCGACAAAGGCGAGCCCGCCGGCTTCGCCCTCCCCGGCCAGGCGCAGGCTGGAGACAATACACAGCTCGCGTAACTGCTCCAGACTGTCGGCAAGAAAACCGCGCCATTCGGCGTTCACCTGCAGGGTCACCTCCGCATCAAGAGAAAGGCCGATGGCCTTGTCCTGGCGCGCCCCTTCCAGCACCTTAGTGATGGCGCTGCGCAGGGTCAGCAGCCGGTTCCAGCGCTCGTCGAAGGCGTTGTCGTTGGCAATGTCGTCGACTTTGGCGAAGTCGGCAAAGAAGACGGACCGTTCCAGAGGCGCATCCTGGGCCAGATCGTGGAGATGCTCCCAGGCCTCGGCCGCGGTGAAGCAGAGGATCGGCGCCATCAGCCGCAACAGGCCGTCGAGAATCCGGTAGATCACGGTCTGGGCCGCGCGCCGCTCCGGGCCGTTCGGGAGCGAGCAATAGAGCCGGTCCTTGAGCACGTCCATATAGAGGCTGGAAATGGTGGTGCCGCAGAAGTTGTGCAGGCCGTGATAGACGGCATGGAACTCGTAGCGTTCGTAGGCCCGGGTGATGCGCTCGCTCAGCTCGGCGAACTTGGTCAGGGCCCAGCGGTCGATCTCCTGCAGAGCCGAGGGTTCGACGCCGTCCTTGGCCGGGTCGAAATCGTAGAGGTTGCTGAGGAGAAAACGGAGGGTATTGCGCATCTTGCGGTAGGCGTCGGAAACGTGTTTTAAAATCTCGTCCGAGACCTTGACGTCGTCCTGGTAGTTTTCGCTGGCCACCCAGAGGCGCAGGACCTCGGCCCCGTACTGGTCGATCACCTCCTGGGGCGCGACCACGTTGCCCACCGATTTCGACATCTTCTTGCCCTGGCCGTCGACCACGTAGCCGTGGGTGAGCACGCCCTGGTAGGGGGCACGGCCGCGGGTGCCCACCGCGGTGAGCAGGGAGGACTGGAACCAGCCGCGGTGCTGGTCGCTGCCCTCGAGGTAGAGGTCGGCGGGGGCCCGCAGCTCGGGCCGCTGCTCGACCACCGCCGCATGACTGACCCCGGAATCAAACCAGACATCAAGGATGTCGGACTCTTTTTTGAACTCGCGACCGCCGCAGACGCAGGTTATCCCTTCAGGGACGAAATCGCCGGCCTCGTGCTTGAACCAGGCGTCAGCCCCTTCCTTGCCAAACAGCTCGTCGATCCGGGCGCAGACCGCCTCGTTTTTCAGGATCTCGCCACAATCGGTGCAGGTGAGCACGGTCACCGGCACCCCCCAGGTCCGCTGCCGCGACAGACACCAGTCGGGCCGGGCCTCGACCATGCCATAGATCCGCTGCTGGCCCCAGGCCGGGGTCCACCTGACCTCGTTGATCGCAGCCAAGGCCTTGGCGCGCAGATCGAGATTTTCCATGGAGATGAACCACTGGGCCGTGGCCCGGTACATCACCGGCTCCTTACAGCGCCAGCAGTGGGGGTAGCTATGCCGGATCGCCGTCTCCTTGACCAGGGAACCGGCGGCGGCCATGTCAGCAGTGATTTGGCGATTGACCTGGGGAATCCGCTGCCCCTGGTAGCGACCTGCCTCCGCGGTGTAGCAGCCGGCATCATCCACCGGCGAGAGAATGTCGAGGCCGTAGCGCAGGCCGGTGAGATAGTCGTCGGCACCGTGCCCGGGGGCGGTATGGACGCAGCCGGTGCCCGAATCGGCGGTGACGTAGTCGGCCAGGACCAGCAGCGAATCGCGTTCCATGAAGGGATGGCGGCAGCGTTTGCCCTCCAGACCGGCGGCGGAGAAGGTGGCCAGGATTGCATAGTCCTCGATGCCGAACGCCTGCATACAGGCGGCGACCAGTTCCTTGGCCAAGATCCAGATTTCCCCGCCAACCGCCACCGCCGCGTATTCGAAATCAGGGTGAAAGGCGATGGCCAGGTTGGCCGGCAGGGTCCAGGGAGTGGTGGTCCAGATGAGGACCGAGGCCGGGCGCCCCGCCAGTTCCGGCGCCACCGTGCCGAGATCGTCAACCACCGGAAACTTGACATAGACCGAGGGCGAGGTGTGGTCGGCATAGTCGACCTCGGCCTCGGCCAGGGCAGTGCCGCAGGTGGCACACCAGTAAACCGGCTTTTTCGAGCGGACCACCGCGCCGGAAAGGAGGAATTTGTTGAATTCCCGGGCGATGATCGCCTCGTAAGGGAAGCTCATCGTCAGATAAGGATTGGCCCAGTCGCCGAGCACCCCCAGCCGCTTGAACTGCTCGCGCTGGGTCTTGATCCATTTCTCGGCATAGCTGCGGCAGGCGCCGCGCTTGCCGAGGGTGGAAATTTTCTGTTTCTTCTCGCCCAGCTCCAGGTCGACATTGTGCTCGATGGGCAGACCGTGGCAGTCCCAGCCAGGGATATAGGGGGCGTTGAAGCCGGCCATCCGCTTGGCGCGGAGGATGATGTCCTTCAAGACCTTGTTGAAAGCGGTACCGAGATGGATGTTGCCGTTGGCATAGGGAGGGCCGTCGTGGAGGACAAACAGCGGCCGGCCGGAGGTTGCCTGCTGCACCTTCGCGTACAGGTTCTCCTTGTCCCAGCGTTTGAGCACCAGCGGCTCCCGCTGGGTCAGATTGGCCTTCATCTTGAATTTGGTCTGCGGCAGGTTCAGAGTTTCCCTGTAATCCATCGTTGTTCCTGAAAGGACAAATTAAATATTGAAACGGCCGGAAGGCCGAGCCCCGTCCACGAGGTGGAAGATTGTACCAAGCCAGCTTGAGAGTGCAAGGGAAAAGGCGGACAGGCCGGTACGGACCGGCCTTGCAGACAGGGAGCACTTGGAGGGGGAGAGACGCGGGAAGAAGAGGACGACTTCGCTGCTTGTCTTTTTTCACCACCGGTGTATTTTGACAGATCGACAGGGGCCCGAGCGCCCCGCCAACGCCCCACAGAACCATGGAGCCGCATCGTGAAATCCGAGCCCCCCCTTCCCCTTTGCGCGATCTGCGACCGTCAGGAAATCAAGTCCCGGCAGACGGACGGTCTCTGCCCCTCCTGCGCGGCCCTTGCCCGTGCCGTGCAACAACAGCCGGAGGTGGTGAAACAACTGTGGCTGCGCTACCAGAACGAACCGATCCTGCCGGAAGCGGCCCACCGGCTGATCGAAAGCGAGGCGGAACTGCCGGAGGTGCTCGACGGCAAGCGGTACCGCACCATCGACCGCGACCGCAACAAGTGGTACCTCTCGGTGAGCGAGGTCAACGGCAAGCCGGTGGAGATCTTTGCCTCGACCGCCTTTGACCGCGATCACGAACTCCAGGCCCGCATCGCCAACCTGACCACCATCACCCGCCTGATCTCGCTCATCCTTCGACACATCTTTCTCGGCGAGCCGCTGACCTTTGAAAAATGCCTCAAACAGATCCAACGCAGCTCCCGCCAGAAAAACGATCTCCCCGACATGCTCTACGGGGTCCTGAGCCGTTACAAGGCAGGTGAATAGACTGTAGGTGTTTAGGCTTTCAGGAAAAACTCCATCCTGAAGTTGCGAAGAGGAACATCTGCAACCTGTTCCGCTGCCCTCCGTCTTCCACACCCTCCAAAAGCCTACAGCCTAATCACCTAAAAACCTCAGAGCTTCTCCATGAATTTCTTGGTGTCGATGATAAAGCGCTCGTGGCGGCCGCGGCCGATCTCGCCTTGTTCATCGTAGGCCACTAGCTCGAACACCAACCGGCGGCGATCGACCTCGATCAGGGTCGACTCGCAGGTCACCTTCATACCGATCGGAGTGGCCTTGCTATGGGTGATATCCACCTTGATCCCCACCGTGCCGAAGCCCTCGGGCAGGTAGGGCAGCACCGAGGTGAGGCAGGTTTTTTCCATCAGGGCGACCATCGCCGGCGTGGCATACACCTCGACCAGACCGCTGCCGTAGCGGGCGGCAGTCGTCTCAAATGTGACCACCAGTTCTTCCTTGCCTTTGACTCCTGCGGGGACCTGGATCTCCATGCGTTTATTCTCCTTGCCGCTGCTCTCAGCCTAGAGTGTTCGGTGTTCCATCGCGCCTCCGATAGCCGCGAAGGGAAACCATAAAATATGCGTGAATTTAGGCTTATAACAGCAGAAAAGCGGTCCGTCAAGAGACAAAACCGCTCATCCTGCGGCCGCATTGAGCCGCATCCATTGCCTTTGCAGGTCTCAGGCGACCAGATCCAACTGCTGCATAGTCCCTGCGCCGCCCTCTTCAAAGAGAAAGAGGCCGGTGGCGCGGACCTGTCCCTGCAGGGTGTTATTGCTATCCTTGACGCTGAAGGGGGTATCGACCCGGCCGAGGTAGAGGGCGCCGACCCCCTTTTCCCCCAGCGCCAGCAACTGATCCTCACCCGAGGCGGTTTTCATCCAGATCCGGAGGCGGGAGTAAATGGCGTCGTTCTCGTCGATCCAGCCGTTCTGATCGCCGTCATAGGCGGCCAACTCGCCAAAGCCGTCACCACTCAGGGCGCCGAACAGTTCGCTGCCGTCGTTGACCACGCCGTCGCTGTTGGCGTCCAGGGCAAGAAAGCCGGAACCGGGGTCGACAAAGGCGATCTGGTTGTCGGCACCGTCGGCGTCGATATCGAAGGCAAAGGTTTCCTGGGTCAACTGGGCGGCGGTGCCGTCAAAATTGATCACCAGCGGGTCCTTGAGGGGAACGTCGCCGATCTGCACCGTCTCGTCGAGGGTGGAGGTGAAACTGCGGCTCATGTTCAACTCGATCCCGATCTCGATCCGCTGGCCGTCGGCGGTGACCACCACCCCCTGGGCGGCAAACTGGGTAGTCTCGGATTCGTGATAGGTTTCGTGGCGCTCATAGAGCACCCCCCAGCCCTGCGCAGCCTGCTCCGGGTTGCCCTCGACCGAAGCCTGCTCCGGGGCAGCGGCCTGCTCCGGCGCCGGAGCCTCATAGACCTTGAATTTCCGGCCAGTCAACTTTTCAAACAGGGCCTTGAGGATCCGCATGTTGAGGTCGGTGATCATCGTATCGTCTTCGCCCAAACCATCAGCTTCCGCCGCCTCCGGCACTTCGGCCGCCCGCTGTTTGGCCACCTCGGACAGGGAGACCCTGGCCGCCTCCTTGGCCAGTTTGTCGGCCTGGTGTTTGAGCGTATCGTCCTTGGCGTCTTTTCGTTCGATGCGGGCGGTCTCTTTGCCCTGCCGCCAGACGGCGAGCGCTTCCTGACGTTCGTAATATTCGACGGCGGTGCGAGAGCTGGCGAGTTGGATGGCTGATTCGGCGATTTTCATGATGTCCCTTCCCTGGTTTGCATTGATGGGGCGAGTTGGCTGAGGCGCTGTTTCATCCGTGAGCAGACACCTCTCTCTTTTCGTCTTTTCGGCCGGAGGCAATGAAACCTTTAGCAGGAAGTACAGGTATCTTGTGGAAATAAAGATTCTATGCTACAGTGTGCCAATTTTTGGAAAAAAACAGGCGGCAATCCGGTTAACAGAAGAACAACAACCTCTCGATCCCATTCGTCATCCGCGCAACTGCCTCACACGATCTTCCCAAACTTTCCAAAAAGGTCAGGCTGATTTTCCGTCATCGACTTTAACAACACGGTCCCATGCCAGCTCATAGCCCCTCTCTCGACCAGGAAGACGCCTCAGCGACCGAAGCCGCCACCCTCAGTTCCCTTTACTCCTTCCTGGCGCTGACCATGCGCTATCCTGATCCCGCCTTTTGCACCGAGACCTTTCTTGATGCCCTTGAGTCCCTGCTCGCCTCCCTTGACTGGCCATCGGAACTCGCGGCAATACGCACCTGGCGCGGACAGACCCCCAATCCCCTCGACGACCTGCGGACCGAATATACCCGGCTGTTCATCACCGCCGCCCCCCGGACCACCATCCCGCCCTACGCCTCGGTCTATCTGGACGGCGACGGCACCCTTTATGGTCGGACCACCGAACGGACCAGGGATTTTTATCGTGAGCGGGGCTTTGATTTGGCCGACGAAACCGAACCCGCCGACCACCTCTCTTTTGAACTCGATTTTTTGGCTGCACTGGCCGGTGAAGCCAGGTTTGACGACGAAGAACTTTTTCTCCAGACCCTCTTTCGGCCATGGTTTGAACGATTTCAGGAAAAAAGCATGCAAGAAGCTCGACATCCTTTTTACAAGGTGTCGATACAGTTAATTGATTTTTTTACCAAGGAGGAACAGTAAATGGCAATGAACCTTACCAGGCGGAATTTCCTCAAAGCCGCCTCGATTGCCGCTGCGTCCGTGCCGCTGTCCAAGGTGACGGCAAAAGCGGAATCAGGTGTTGTCAAGGCCCCCCTGGTTGCTCCAGGGAGTTTCAAGAATACCCAAACCGCGGTCGGCGGTGTCTGCGAGATGTGCTTCTGGCGGTGCCAACTAGTCGGCAAGATCCGTGACGGCCGCCTGGTCAAGCTGGAAGGCAATCCGAAATCCATCGACAACGGCGTCTCCCTCTGCGCCCGCGGCAATGCCGGCATCAAATTGCTCTATGATCCGGACCGCCTCAAGTATCCGCTGAAGAACGTCGGCAAGCGTGGCGCGCCCAAGTGGCAGCGCATCTCCTGGGAAGAGGCGCTGGATACCTGCGGCGCCAAATTGAAAGAGGTGGTTGACAAATACGGCGCCAAGGGGATCGCCATGTTCCCCCACGGCTCCACCGCCACCTATCCCATGGGTTTCCTGGAAAATACCGTGGGTACCCATAACGTTTCCGAGGCCTCGTTCTTCCAGTGCCGCGGTATCCGCGACACCGCCTACATCGCCACCATCGGCCTGCCGCCCAACGAAGACGTGGACATGGCCAACACCAAGGTCATGTTCTTCCTCGGCAACCACCTGGGCGAGAATGTCCATGTCTCCCATCTCAAACGCTACCTCAAGGGCCTGGAGAACGGCGCCAAACTGGTAGTGGTCGATCCCCGCTATTCGGCCGCGGCAGCCAAGTCGCACATCTGGGTCCAGATTCGCCCCGGCACCGACACCGCCTTCCTGCTGGCGATCATGAACTATCTGATCCAGAACAAGAAGTACAACGCCGAATTCGTCGAGGAATACGGCGAGGGCTTCGGCAAGATGGCCGAGGGCATCAAGGGCTGGACGCTCGAAAAAGCGGCCCAGGAATGCGATGTTCCCGCCGCCCAGATCAAGGAGGTGGCCGAGTTGCTGGCCGCCAATATGCCCAATGTCGCCATCCATCCCGGCCGCCACGTTTCCTGGTACGGTAACGACTTTCAGCGTCAGCGCGCCCTGGCCTGCCTCACCGGTCTCCTCGGCGCCTTCGGCGTCAAGGGCGGTTTTGTCCAGCCCAAGGGACCGAAAGGGTTGGCCAAGGTCGGCTGGCCCAAAGGCGAAGGCCATGGGGAGAGTCTGCGGGAGATGGCCAATGTCCATCATTATTCGCCCCCCGGCACCCCCACCGACCTGATCCGCGACACCGCCATCACCGGCAAGCCCTATCCGATCAAGGGTTGCGTCATCTGGGGCCAGAATCCGATCCAGACCATCCCCAATCAGGAAAAAACGATCAAGATGCTGGAGCAGATGGATTTCGTCATGTGCGTCGATGTCATGCCCACCGACATCACCATGTTCGCCGACATCCTCCTGCCCGACACCTCGTACCTCGAACGGTACGACATGATCAAAACCGGTACCCAGTGGGACTTCGCCGAGGCGCACCAGCAGTATATCGCGCCCCGGATGCCGCTGGTGGCCCCCGGTTTCGAGCGCAAGGAGAGCATCTGGATCACCAACGAGATCGCCAAGCGCATGGGCTACGGCGACAAGATCCCGGTCCAGTCCCAGGAAGAAGCCATCAACAAGATGCTGGCCGGAGTCCAACTGTCCATCGACAAGATCAAGGCCGAGGACGGCATCCACATCCAGCCCGGCAAGGATCCCTACGGCGAGATGGAACTGACCGTTCAATTTTACAACAAAGAGGTGGAGGAGAACGGCTATCCGGGCATCCCCACCTACATCCCGGTGGAACGCGCCCCCGAGGGATATTGCCGCCTGCTCTACGGCCGCTCGCCGGTGCACACCTTTAACCGCAGCCAGAACAACGCCTGGCTGATGGCGGAAAACAACGACAGCCCGGTGTGGATCAACGACAAGCTGGCGGCCAAGCTCGGCCTCAAGGAGGGCGACAAAATTGCCCTGATCAACCAGGACGGGGTCAAGTCGCGCACCACCACCAAGCTCAAGGTCACCCCTGGCATCCGTCAGGATTGCGTCTATATGTATCACGGTTTCGGTTCGATGAATCCGGAACTGACCCTGGGTGTGGGCAAGGGCATCGATGACCAGAGCATGATCACCAAATTGGCGGTTGATCCGGAGACCGGCGCCCACGGCATGCGCAACAACTTTGTCAAAATCGTGAAAGTCGGCTGATCGTGGGTACACACATCCCGCAACCGTCAGCCACGACCACCTCTGAAGGAGAGTTCCTATGCAATATGGCATGATTATCGATGTCGACAGGTGCGTGGGCTGCCATGCCTGCGTAATCGCCTGTAAAGCCGAGTGGGAAGTTCCCGCTCAACACAACCGGGACTGGGTCCACCGTCTGGGGCCGAGCATCACCTCGACCGGCATGGCCTCCACCTACTATCCCGGCCTGTGCAACCATTGCAAGACCCCGACCTGCGTCCCGGTCTGCCCCGTCGAACCGGTCAGTTATACTTTCAAGGACGCCAAGAGCGGCAAAACCGTGACCATGGACGTGGCCGCGACCTGGAAAGACCCGTTCAACGGCACGGTCCAGATCGACAAGGGACGCTGTATCGGCTGCGGCGCCTGCCGTGACGCCTGCCCCTACGGTGCCCGGTACGTCGACGAGGCCCTCAAGGACGAGGGCAGCCTCGGCAAGGCCGACAAATGCACCTACTGCATGCCGCGCGTCGCCGAAGGGTTGGAGCCCGCCTGTGTCCAGACCTGTCTGGCCCGGGCCCGGATCTTCGGCGATCTCGACGATCCCAAGTCGGCGGTGGCGCAATATGTGAAGAAAGGCGCGGTCGGCCTGACCTCCAAGGCAGTGCAGATCGGCCCCAACAGCCTGTATTTCGGCAGCAAGAAAGGTGATATGGAACTGCTGATGAAGGCGGCGCCGCAGGAGATGCCCAAGGTCTCGCTGCGCCGCAATCTGCTGACCACCATGTCGCTCACCGCCAAGAACCAGATCAAGGAGATCGGTCTACTTGGCCTGGCCGGTGGCCTCTTGGTCAAATCCCTTCAGGACGAGGAGAAGTAACGTTCCTCGCCTTTGTTTGGTTGCACTCTCCCCTGCCGTGCTCTGCACGGCAGGGGTTTTTTTTTGCCGCCTCCTCGTCGGGGCAGGCGATGGCCCGATGCGGCAAACGCTGGCTTTTTTCCGACAGTCTGCTACAATACAGTCGCTTTTGACAAAAAGCTGAGCAATTCCCTTTTGTTCCGGGCGAAAATAGCCGAAGAGCGAGTATGGAAAACAAAGTCCCCGAACAGAGCACAGCGGACGAAGTGGCGCAGCCGGCGATAACTGCGCCGCCGCCGCCCGAACCGTTGCCCCCTGACCTTGCATCGGAATGGCGGCAGACCACCCAGCCGGTTTTCGTGGTCGAGGACTCCTTTTACCGTTCGCGCACCCCGCCCCGTCCGGTGCACTGGTCCATCGCCTGGTCGGACCTGATGATGACCATGTTCATCCTCTTCCTCACCCTCTTTGCCCATCTGCGCACCCACCAGGAGATTCGCGCCCACGGCAAGCCCAACACCATCGCCGACGAGACCATCCCGGTCCAGAAGGATTCGGCCAAATCGTCTTTGATCTTTCACCCCATCTCCCAGGACATCTCCCTCAAGACCGGGGACCAGCTGCACGAAACCGCGCCGCCGAAACACGAGCAACCGGGAGCAGATATCCTCATCCGCAACAGGATGGTGGAGGAACCCGCCCCGCCCGAACCGGCGCCCCCCATCCCGGAGATCGCCCGGACCCCACCCCCGCCGCCGGCAACGCAACCCGAGCCGACGGAGCCGCCGCCGGAACCTCCTGCCCAGATCGAGGCCAAGAGTCCGCAGGAAGAGGTGATCACCAAGATCTACGACCTGTCGAAACTCGCCCTGGCCGACGAGAAGCTGGAACGGTTCGCCTCGGTGGAACTGGTGCCGGACAAGACCATGCGCATCATCCTCACCGGCGATCTGCTCTTTAGCTCCGGCCAGGCGGAACTGACCCCCGGGGCCATCGATTCACTGAAAAAACTCGCGGCCATCGTCAAGAAGACACCCTACATGATCAACGTGATCGGCCATACCGACGACCGGCCGGTGAAGACCTCCCGCTTTCCCTCCAATTGGGAGCTGTCGCTGGCACGGGCCGGTCGGGTGGCCCGCTTCCTCATCGACGAGACCAAACTGCCGGCCACCCAGTTCAGCGTCTCCGGTTACAGCTCGTTTCGGCCGGTGCACCCCAACACCAGCGAGGAGAACCGCAAGGCCAACCGACGGGTGGAGATCGTGCTCTCCAAGGAACTGCCGCAGGCCGAGGCGGTCACGCCCACCAATCTTCAATAACGGAATCGTGCAGCAATGAAACGACAGAACCTGATCGGCCTCTCGCTCTGCGGCCTGCTCTTTCTCGGCGGTTTTCTCTTCAAGGGCAACCTCAGTTTCTACTTCAACATCGCCAGCCTGATGATCGTGGCCGGCGGCAGCGCCACCGCCGCCCTGCTCAGCTTCCAGCTCGAACGGCTGCGCATCGTTCTCCGGGTCGTCCGGGCCTCCTATCGCAACCAACTGAAATCCGAGGCCGAGATTGTCGACATCCTCATCGATCTGGCGATCAAATCGCGGATGGAGGGCATCCTTTCCCTGCAAAAGGATGAAACCGAGACCTCGGTGCTCTTTCTCCGCCGGGGCCTGGGCTGCCTGGTGGACAACTACGAGCCCCAGCAGATCCGCGACATCCTCAACACCGAGATGTATTTTTTCAAGCTGCGGCGCGAGGACAGCGAGCGGGTGCTGCGCACCATCGCCGATTTCTGCCCGGCCTTCGGCATCGTCGGCTCGGTGGCGGGCCTGATCCCGATGCTGGCGGGCATCGACGACACCGGCATCATCCTCAAGACCGTGCCCCTGGCCCTGACCTCGATCCTCTACGGCCTCATCTTCGCCAACTTCTTTTTCATCCCCTTTGCCGCCAACCTGCGCGAGCGCACCAACCAGGAACTGCTGCTGCAGAAGATCATCATGGAGGGCGTCCTGGCCATTCAGGGCGAACTCAACCCCACCGTGCTCCGCACCAAACTGCTCTCCTTCCTCACCCCCTCGGACCGCAAGGCCGATCTGGTGCCCCTGTCCCGGATTCAGGAGCGGTTTCACATCGTCATCGACGACCAATTCGGGCTCGACGACCACGACGATCGCCCCGGCCCGGCCGCATTCTGAGCCCTTCCCCACCGACCACCGCACCTCAAAATCGAGGGTGCAAAAAGCCGCCGGTAGTGTACTATACGGCCTGTTTCGTGCGGCGCGCACAGTCGGTCCCAATCAAGCAAGCCATTGTTTTTCTTAACAAAGAAGCGAAGAGGTACGCCATGCCACGTTTCGTTCTCCCGGCCCTGCTCTCGTGTCTCCTCCTTTGCGGCTGCGGCCCGACCACGGTCAATTCCCTGGTCAAGGAACAGGGCGCCAAGCAGGTGGCCGCCCGCGACGTGTTGGATCTGGTCAAGGGCAACACCCTGTTCCTCCACTCCTTCAACGAGGATGTCCGCCTCTACTTCGATCCCGCGGGCAAGGTCTATGCCAGGGACACCGCCACCGAAAAGGACAAAGGCCATTGGGACGTCAGCGAAGGCGGCGA
>Ga0074193_1000302_pt1 | contig 87922 bp, 88 predicted proteins | sample EPASupsiteHSE605_FD_64523 | JGI IMG/M metagenome (GOLD analysis project Ga0074193, IMG submission 64523) | Bioremediated contaminated groundwater from EPA Superfund site, New Mexico - Sample HSE6-05 | ecosystem: Environmental > Aquatic > Deep subsurface > Groundwater > Contaminated ... | reverse complement strand
CGATTAAGAAGGAATTAGCAAAATTTAGATAAAACTTTTTCAAAAATACATAGTGCTGAATCAATTTCTTTTAAAGTAACATTCAAAGGTGGAAGAAGACGAATAACATTCTTTCCTGCACTTACTAATAAAAGACCTTCTTTAAAGCATTCATTAACTATGTTTTTAGGGTCTGTGTTGACTGCAACCCCAATTAAAAGTCCCATACCTCTGATGTCATCTATAACTGAATATTTTTTCTTAAATTCATTTAATTTTTCGTAAATGTAATTGCTTTTTTCATCAACTGATGATATTACACCACCGTCAATAAGTTCTGTAAGTACTGCAAAAGATACAGCACAAGCAAGAGGGTTGCCACCATAAGTAGTACCGTGGTCTCCAGGTACAAAAGCAGAGCAGCATTTATTATTAGTAATAATTCCTCCAATTGGGAATCCACCACCTAATGCTTTAGCTATACATACTACATCGGGAATTACTCCGAGTTTTTGATATGCAAAAAGGCTACCTGTTCTTCCTATTCCACATTGAACTTCATCAAAGATTAGTAAAGCATTATATTTGTCGCAAAGAGCTCTTGCTTCTTTAAGAAAATCAAGATCTGCAAGGATGATGCCACCTTCACCTTGTATAGGCTCAAGGATTACCCCACAAACATCCTCATTAAAAACTTTCTTTAAAGCATCTATATCATTAAAATCAATAGCCTCCACATTTCCTATTAAAGGTGCAAAGTTTTCTTGATATTTTCCTTGCCCTGTAACAGATAATGCCCCCATAGTTCTACCATGAAAAGAGTTGTTCATATATATTATTTTATTTTTACTACTAGAACCATTCATTCTTCCATATTTCCTTGAAAGCTTTAAAGCCGCTTCTATAGCTTCTGTACCACTATTACAGAAAAAAGCTTTCTCATGATCACTATTTGAGCATAATTTTTCTGCAAGCTTTAAAGCATTTGAGTTCCAATAATAATTTGATATATGCATTAACTTAGCGCTTTGCTCCTGTATAGCTTTCACAATTACAGGATGTGAGTGACCTAGGCAATTGGTAGCTATACCTGAAACAAAGTCTAAGTATTCTTTACCATTTTCATCATATATGCTAGTACCAAGACCCTTTTCAAAGCTAATATCAAATCTTCCATAAGTGTTCATTATATAATCCCTTGACATTTATTATATTCACCCCTCAAGACAACTGTTTTTAATCAATTATAAAAAATATTCTTAGGGCTATTACATTTGCTATCCCAAGTAATAAGCCAACTTTTGAATAATTATACCATCATGATTATAAATATGCAATACTTTTAGGTAATTATTCAAAAATAATTTATTGCACTTCATAGGTAATAGAATATATAATTTAATGAAGCGACAAAAGTTTAAAATAAATATTTATGAATAATTATAAAAACTATTGAATATTTATAAAATGTTTTGTATAATTTTCTATATACTTTTAAGGGGTGATGTTATGATTAATGTTGGTGTAGTCGGAGCTACTGGATATGCAGGTCAACAACTTATTTGGCTTTTGAATAATCATTCAGATGTGAACATAGAATTTTTAACTTCTCATAGTTATGAAAATATTTCTTTTTCACAGGTGTATCCGAATTATAGAGGGTTTGTAGATAATAAATGTATAAAGATTCAGGAAGCAGAAGAGAGACTATGCACGATAGATGTACTTTTCATAGCTCTTCCTCATGGTAAATCCTTTGATTTAGCTAGAAAAGCTTTAGCAAAGGGAGTCAAAGTAATTGACCTAGGAGCAGACTTTAGATTGAATTCCCCAGAAATTTATAAGGAATGGTATGGATTAGAACATAATGCAGTAGACCTATTGGAAGATGCTGTTTATGGACTTGTTGAAATATATAGAGATAAAATAAAAAATAGTAACCTTATAGCGAACCCAGGATGTTATACTACAGCTAGTATATTAGGATTATATCCTTTAGTTAAGGAAAATTTAATTGAATTTGATTCTATTATAATAGATGCTAAATCAGGTGTATCAGGAACGGGAAGAGATCTAAAAATAACATCCTTGTTTGGCGAATGTAATGAGTCAATAAAAGCTTACGGTGTAACAACTCACAGACATACTCCTGAAATCGAACAGGAGTTATCAATAGCTGCAGGAAAGGATATTTCCTTAGTATTTACACCGCATTTAGTACCTATGAATAGAGGAATACTTTCTACTTGTTATGGAAAACTAAAGAATACTATAAGTGAAGAAGAGCTATACGATATTTACAATAAATATTATGGAAAAGAGCAATTTATAAGGATTATCAAAGAACTTCCGGAGACTAGAAATGTAAAAGGAAGTAACTTATGTGATATAGGGCTTAGAGTAGATAAAAGAACAAGCAGAGTAATTGTAGTATCAGCAATAGACAATTTAATTAAAGGGGCAGCGGGGCAAGCAGTACAAAATATGAATATTATATTTGGGTTAGAGGAAAAGAAAGGTATAAATGTTTTACCTATGCAAATCTAGAAGTGGGAACTAGATTATTATTAAAGAATATAAAGGGATATAAGTAACGTAATTAAAGGAGGAACTGATAAATGAATGTAATAGATACTAATTTTATTAATGGGGTAAAAGGCTTTAAAGCGGCTGGCATTATAGCTGGCTTTAAAAAGAGCAATAAAAAGGATTTAGCCCTAATATATAGCGAGAAGCCGGCTGTTTCAGCAGGTGTATTCACTACAAATAGAGTAAAGGCTGCTTGTGTTACTTTAAATATGGAAAATATAAAAAATAGCAATACACAAGCTATTATAGTTAATAGTGGTCAAGCAAATGCGTGCACAGGCCAAAAGGGATATGAAGATGCAAAAAATATAACTGAAATGGTGGCGGGAAAATTAGGCTTGAAGTCAGAAGAGGTTTTACAGGCCTCTACTGGAGTAATAGGAGTTTCTATTCCAATGGATGTTATGGAGAGCGGAATAAATGAAATTACAGGTATAATCTCCGAAGAAGGTGGAAAAGATGCTGCACAAGCAATAATGACCACTGATACTGTTTCAAAGGAAGTTACAGTGGAAATTAGTCTTGGAGGTAAGAAAGTCCTAGTGAGTGGAGCAGCAAAAGGCTCAGGGATGATCAAGCCTAACATGGCAACTATGCTCAGCTTTGTAGTTACAGATGCTAACATAAGCAAGGAAATGCTTGAGAAAGCATTAAAAAGCAGTATAAAGGATTCATATAATATGATTTCCGTAGACGGAGATGTAAGTACAAATGATATGGTTTTAGCTCTTGCAAATGGAGCAGCAGAAAATACATTAATTTCTGAGGAAAATGAAGATTATAAAATATTTAAGGAAGCTTTAGATTATGTAAATGTAGAACTTTCTAAGAAGATTTCAAGAGATGGAGAGGGAGCTACAAAGTTAGTAGAGGTACAGGTAGTAAATGCAGTAACTGAAGAAAGTGCAAGACTATGTGCAATGTCTGTAGTATCTTCAAACCTTGTGAAGGCAGCCTTATTTGGAAGTGATCCTAATTGGGGAAGAGTTATATGTGCCATAGGTTATTCAGGAGGAGATTTTGATCCTAATAAGGTAGATTTAAGCTTTAAGAGTTCTAAGGGAGAGATGTTAGTATTTAAAGACGGAATGAACATAGAATTTGATGAAGTAAAAGCAAGCGATATCTTAAAAGAAGAATATATTATAATATATATTGATTTAAAAGATGGAGAGAATAGTGCAAAAGCTTGGGGTTGCGACCTTACTTATAAATATGTAGAAATCAATGGAGAATATAGAACCTGATAATAAAAAAATCTAATGGTCTCATAACAAACTTATGAGACCATTAGATTTTTTTATAGTGAATGGGACTTTAAGAGCTCCTCCATTTCATTTGAATACAAAGGCTTATTAAAGTAATAGCCTTGACCTTCATCACAATTATTTAATTTTAAATATTGCAGCTGTTCTTTGGTTTCTATACCCTCTGCAATAATCTTGAAATTTAAATCGTGAGCTAGGGTTATTAAGGACTGTGTAATATAACTTTCCTTAGAGTTTTCGGCTACCTTGTCTATAAAAGATTTATCAATTTTAATTTTATTAACAGGAAACACTTTTAAATAATTTAAAGAAGAGTAACCAGTACCAAAATCATCTAATGCAACAGAAATCCCAAGTTTCCTCATGCTAGATAGAAGTTGTCTTGTACGATTGAGGTTCTTCATGGACATACTTTCTGTTACTTCTAGCTCTAGATATTTTGGAGATAGCTTAGTTTTTTTTAATATTCTGATGATTTTTCTTACTAAGCTTTTACTTTCAAATTGTTTTGCGGAAAGATTAACAGCAATTTTTATTGGCTTATAGCCCTTATCTTGCCATAGTTTATTTTGCATACAGGCTTTTTCAAAAACATACTCACTTATTGGAATAATTAGTCCAGTTTCTTCAGCAACAGGAATAAAATCTGAAGGAGAGATAACCTTATTATCAGGAGTTACCCATCTAACTAAAGCCTCCATTCCATTAATGTTCTGAGTTTTTATATCATACTGTGGTTGATAAGCAATTTTAAAATGCTTATTTTTTACAGCGTCGCGTAAATCATTTTCTAGTTTAAGCTTATTTAAGCTTTGAATGTATATTTTCTTATTGTAAATTTTATAATTACTTTTTTTTATACTCTTCGCATAGTGCATTGCTATATCAGCATTTTGAATTAATTCCTCTGGAGTTTTTGAATCATCTGGAAAAATACTTGCACCAATGCTAACAGTAATATATAATTCATTTCCTCTAATGAAAATGCTGCTGTTCAGTAGCTTTCTTATATTTATTATAAATTTCTGAATATCCTTTGATGAGTTTATATTTGTTATAAGGAAAATAAACTCATCTCCACCCCATCTAAAAAGCTTACAGGAATTATTCAAAAACACTTTAAAACGTTCAGTTACTTTTTTCAATAATTCATCTCCGAAAGAATGACCATGGGCATCATTTACAGACTTGAAGTTATCTATGTCAATAAAAACCAGGGAAAATTTATCTTCTTCTAGCATAAGTTTTTCTAGTGCTATATTTAAAGAACTTCTATTGGGAAGATTTGTAATAGTATCATAGAATGCTAGCTTATTAATATGTTCCTCCCACATTTTTCGCTTTGTTATATCCGTATGGGATCCTGCCATTCGGATAGGAACTCCATTTTCATCCCAAATAGCAACTCCTGTATCTAATATCCATATGTGAGATCCATCTTTTTTCTTAATTCGATATTCACATTTGTACTTAGGGGCTTGCTGTTTTAGATATAGGCCTAACGCCCATTGAACTTTCTCTAAGTCTTTATGATATATTAAATTTTGCCAAGAGTTATTGAGAAAAACAGTGTTCTCCATTGAGTAATCTAAGAGAGTCATAATTTTTTTAGAATGATGATACTCTCCTTTTTTAATATCCCAATCCCAAATACCGTCGTTAGAACCTAACAAAGCTAATTTGTATCTTTCCTCGCTATCTTTTAGAAGCTCATCTTTAACTTCAATTTCCTTATTTAAACTATAATCCATGGAATCACCTCGAAAGCATATATTGTAATATAATAAAATATAAATCTTAATAAAAAATGTGCATAAGAATTAATATAAGATTATATTTAATCCTGTATTAAAAGTTATCACTATGCTAAAATTAAGATTAGAAACAAAACTACTTATATAATATATGGTGAAAACGAGAAAGGATGAGTAATTTGGAAAATTTATTAAAAAATTTATCTCCAAATTTCGTATTTAAGTTTTTTGAAGAAATAAGTAATATACCAAGAGGGTCAGGAAATGAAAAGGCCATAAGTGATTATCTTTTAAATTTTGCAAGAGAGAAAAATTTAGAGGTTATACAAGATGAAGCATTAAATATAATAATTAAAAAGCCAGCTACTATTGGATATGAAAATGCTCCTACAGTAATTTTGCAAGGTCACATGGATATGGTATGTGAAAAAAATAATGATACAATTCATGACTTTGAAAAGGAGCCTTTAAAGCTAGAAATAGATGGAGACTTTATTAAAGCCGCAGGAACAACTTTAGGTGCAGATAATGGAATAGCGGTAGCCTATTGCCTAGCTATTTTAGCTAGTAATAATATAGAGCATCCTGCACTAGAAGTTTTAATTACTACAGAAGAAGAAACAGGAATGGGCGGAGCTACTAGTGTAAAAGCTGAGAACTTATCAGGAAAAATCTTAATTAATATAGATTCTGAGGAAGAAGGAGAACTTCTGTCTTCTTGTGCAGGTGGAATTAGAAATAAGGTTAGTCTTACAGTGGAGCTTGAAAATAGAAAAGAAGGCTTTATACCTTTTAAAATTGTAATTAAAGGTCTTAAAGGCGGACATTCAGGAATGGATATTAACAAGGAAAGAGGAAACTCAAATAAATTAATGGGTCGCTTATTGTATGAAATTAATCAAAAGATGGAGATGTTTATTTCAGAAATTAATGGCGGAGCTAAAAGTAACGCTATACCGAGAGAAGCTGAGGCGATTATTTTAATTAAAGAGGAAAATAAAAACCAATTAAGTATAGTTGTTGAAGAACTGGATAGAACCTTTAAAAATGAACTTAGAGCTTCAGACCCAGGAGTTAAAGCTTTATTGGAGGATGCAAATAAAAAAGGCTGCAGGACCTTCTCGAAAGCATTAACTGATAAAATTATTCATTTACTAGTATTGATGCCTCAAGGAATTAAAACTATGAGCATGGATATTCCTGGATTAGTACAAAGTTCTACTAATTTAGGCGTGGTAACAACTACAGAAGATGAAATTACCTTTGATAGTGCTATAAGAAGCTCTATTACCAGCCTAAAAGAAAGTATAGTAAAAGAAATTCAGGATTTATCAAAGCTTGTTGGAGCAGTAATGACTGGAGATTCTGATTATCCTGCTTGGGAGTACAAAGCTAATTCTCCTATTAGAGATATATTTTATAAGGTCTACAAGGATATGTATGGTGTAGAACCTAAAATTACTGCGATTCATGCAGGTCTTGAATGTGGCATTTTAAAAGATATACTCGGAGAATTAGATATGATATCTTTTGGGCCTAATATGTTTGATGTGCACACACCAGATGAAAAACTTAGTATTTCATCAACTGAGAGGATGTATAACTATTTACTTGAAGTTCTAAAAAATATAAAGTAATTGTAAGGTGCCAGGCACCGGAGAAAGGAGAAACTTACAGATAGTTTTCTCCTTTCTCCGGTGCCTGGCACTCTATATTATGGCACTCTATATTATTTTAAAACTATATTATTTGAATATAGCTTTACTTCATTCAAATATTTCACTTCAAAGGTATATTTAAATCTAGGATTAGCAGCTTCTATGAAGCTAGAAATCCATGCCTTTCGAAGCTCGTAAAAAATTTCTGCATCACCATTTACAGCATCCCAATAATCTTTATGAAGATCTTTTACAGTTCTCCATTCTAATATATCGTCTTCGTTTATGCATACGCTATTTGCACTGTCGCAAGGCATTCCTTCTAATATATAGTTATTTAAAGTGTTGAATAATTCAAAAGGAGTAGCTGTATTGTATTTTTCAGATGCTTCTTCTCCGCAATCTTTCCCTTGAGATATATAACATTCCTTTATTTTTCCTAATGCTTCATTACCAAGTTCTTTTAAGATATTTGTAATTAGAAAAGCATGTCTAGTTTCGCAATTTTTATTCTATTTTGAAGCCAGCCATGTATGTTACTTACATCGATAATTTCTTCTAGGGGGGCATCACCTAAAGGCTTTTCAAAATTAGAATCTAATAGGTCTAATATATTATTTATATTCATATTAGAATCAACTTTAAAATTATTTATTATGTCCTTTTCCAGATTTTCGTATAGCTTTATCTTATTAAATAACCAGGAATGTACGGGAGCTAAAAATTTACTCATATTGAACACCTCTTCTAAAAAAAAATTTGTAATAGCGGTTTATAGTAGATGGTAGTATTATTATCATATAAACCTTCATTAATACAAGGATGAGTACCTTATGTATAGTAGTTTAAAAGAAAAACCCTAAAAAAACAGTAACTTAAGTTACGGATATGGCTGATTTTATAAAAAAGTGATATTGTAAGCTTTATAAAATAGATAAACTATTTTATACTAATATAAATAATACATTTAAGGAGAAGTGCTATGGTAAGTAAACAATCAATGTTTTTCATGATAATGACTGTTATAATTTGTTTTGTTGGTCCAGTTGCATTAGCTGTTTATTTTCGGAAAAAAGAGAAAATATCTATTTTAGCATTGGCAATGGGAGCATCAGTCTTTGTTATTTCACAAATGTCTTTAAGACTTCCTTTAATAAATTATTTAAATGGAAGTGAAATCTTTGTAAGCTTAGTAAAATCAAATAAAATAATCTATATTACTTTTCTAGCTATAACAGCTGGGATATTTGAAGAGGGTGGAAGATATTTAGGTTACAAATATTTCATGAGAAATAGGCTAAATTGGAAGAATGGAATTGCCTTTGGTATAGGACATGCTGGTATAGAGGCAATGGTTTTAGTTGGGGCACCAATGATAAACAATATATTATTTAGTTCAATAATTAATTTAGGAAGTTTCAATTTAGTTATGGATAAAATGCCTGAAGCACAAGCTACTGCTTTAAAGGATAGCTTAATAAATACATCATCCTACATGTTTTTATTGGGAGGCTTCGAAAGAATATTTGTAATAGTATTTCAAATAGCTCTAGCAATTATAGTTCTCGAAGGGGTATTAAAGAACAATAAAAAGTATTTGATTGATGCTATAGTAATACATACATTAGTAGACTATTTAGCAGGATTTAATCCAAACATATTTATAACAGAAGGGATTATGCTTGGGGTCGCTGTGGTGAGCTTTAGGTTTTTGCGTAAGTCCAAAAGAAGATTTAAGGAAATGGAAGTGTACCAGGAAAGTACGAGTCTTATTAATGAATAATACAATGATGAAAAAGTACCTCTTAGGATTAATCTCCTAAGAGGTATTTTACTATTATTTAAGGTTAATTAATAATTCTCCAGATTTAACTTGTTGTCCTTCTTTAACTAGTATAAAATCAACTATACCGCTAGCAGAAGCTGTTATATTTGTTTCCATTTTCATAGCCTCAATTACGATTAAGCTATCATTTTCTTTAACTTCGTCGCCTTCCTTAACTAGAACCTTTAAAACTGTTCCAGGAATGCTTGCTCCAACTTCTAAAGTATTGTCAGGGTCAGCCATTTGTATAGCTGCTGCTTGATTAATGGAAGCGGAAGCAGTTTTATCTTTAATTTTTATTTCACGTCTGTTTCCATTAACTTCGAAATTAAGAGTTCTGCAACCTTCATTATCTAGCTTGCTAATCTCTAGAAGTTTTACTATCATTGTTTTTCCTTCTTGGATTTCAATTTCAGCAGTTTCGCCTTCTGCAAGACCATGGAAGAAGATATCACTTCCCATTCTGCTTAAGTCACCATTTTCCTTAACATATTTTAAATAAGCTTGGAAAACGTCTGGATAAAGAGCATAGCTCAATAAATCTTTTTTAGTTGGTTCTATTTCAAAGTACTTTCTTAATCCATCTGCAATAAAGTCAAAGTCTTCAGGAGGAAGAAGTTCTCCAGGTCTGCAAGTTATAGGTTCCTCTCCTTTTAATACAATCTTTTGAAGCTCTTCAGGGAAGCCACCTTCAGGCTGACCCATCATACCTTTGAAATAAGATACTACAGAATCAGGGAATGCCATATCCTTACACTTTTCAACTATATCTTCTTGAGTTAGATTATTTTGTACCATGAAGATTGCAAGGTCTCCAACCATCTTTGAAGAAGGAGTAACTTTAACTATATCTCCAAGCATTGTGTTTACTTCTTTGTAAGTTTCCTTTACCTCGTCAAATCTATGACCTAAGCCAAAGCTTTCAACTTGTGGTTTAAGGTTAGAGTATTGACCTCCAGGGATTTCATATTTGTAAATTTCAGTAGAACCAGATTTTAATCCTGATTCGAATTTTTCATATACAGGTCTTACTGCAGCCCAGTAATCAGAAAGTTTTTGAAGACCATCTACACCTACTCCTGTAGCTCTCTTTGTATTTTCAAGAGCAGCAACGATTGAATTTAAAGCAGGATGACTTGTAAGTCCGGACATACTGTTAAGAGCTGTATCCACAATGTCAACTCCAGCCTCAGCTGCCATAATAACAGTTGCAACACCATTTCCCGTAGTGTCGTGAGTATGAAGATGAATTGGTATTGAAATTTCTTGCTTTAATGTTTTAATCAACTTGTAAGCAGCATAAGGTTTTAAAAGAGCGGACATATCTTTAATTCCTAATATATGAGCTCCCATTTTTTCTATTTCCTTTGCTTTCTTTACATAGTACTCTAATGAATACTTATCTCTAGTAGTGTCTAATATATCTCCTGTATAACATACGCAGGCTTCTGCAATTTTGTCATTTTTAAGAACTTGATCTAATGCAACCTCAATACCCTTTAGCCAGTTTAAAGAGTCGAATATTCTAAATACATCAATACCTGATTGAGCAGATTCATCTATAAAATCTCTTATTACATTATCAGGATAGTTTTTGTATCCAACTGCATTTGCTCCTCTTATAAGCATTTGGAATAACACATTTGGTATTTTTTTTCTTAACTCTGTAAGACGATTCCAAGGTGATTCCTTTAAGAATCTGTAAGCTACGTCGAAAGTTGCTCCTCCCCACATTTCAAGAGAGAATAGATCCTTTTCAAGAACAGAAGTAGCCTCTGCAATTTTAAGCATATCAATAGTTCTTACTCTTGTAGCCATAAGAGATTGATGTGCATCTCTCATTGTAGTATCAGTAAGAAGTAACTTTTCTTGAGCTTTTATCCAGGATACAAGTCCTTCAGGTCCCTTTTGATCCAGTATAGTTTTTGTTCCACTTAAGTTCTCAGGAACAATTATCTTTGGAACTACAGGAACATCAAAATCCTTTTTAACTCCGTGAGTTTCATTTACTACCTTTTCACCTATAAATTTAAGGATGTTAGATTCTCTATCCGGTTTAATTAAAATTTCTAATAATTCGCTGTGTTCTTCAATAAATCCTGTTGTACAGTTGCCCTCAGCAAAAACTGGATGGTTTAAAACATTAATTAGGAATCCAACATTGGTTTTAACACCAGATATTTTCAATTCCTTCATTGAACGTAGGGCCTTTCTGATAGAATCATCGAAGGTTCTTGCCCAAGTAATAGTTTTAACAAGTAAGCTATCGTAATATGGGCTGATTACAGCTCCAGTAAATCCATTTCCACCATCAAGTCTTACTCCAAAACCAGAACCTGTTCTATAAACATCTATTTTACCAGTATCAGGAGCAAAATTATTTGCAGGATCTTCTGTTGTTATTCTACATTGAATAGCAAAACCTCTTGGTTTAACATCTTCCTGAGAATTTATTCCTATTTCAGGACAAGATAGAGGGTAACCCATAGCAACTAGTAGTTGACTTTGAACTATATCAATACCAGTAGTCATTTCTGTTACAGTATGTTCAACTTGCACTCTTGGATTCATTTCAATGAAGTAGTGATTTCCGTGCATATCTACAAGAAACTCTAATGTACCAGCACTTCTATAATTTACAGACTTAGCTATTTTTAATGCATCTGCACATATTGCTTCTCTTTTCTCTTCAGAAAGAGAAAAGGCAGGAGCAAATTCAATTACCTTTTGATGACGTCTTTGGATTGAGCAATCTCTTTCATATAAGTGAACAATATTGCCATGTTTATCTCCAAGAACTTGAACTTCAATATGTTTTGGTTTCTCTAAGTATTTTTCTACAAATATATCATCTATACCAAAAGCTTTTTTAGCTTCGTTTTTAGCACTTCTAAATGAAGAAAGTAATTCATCTTCATGTCTAACAATTCTCATACCACGTCCACCGCCACCAGCAGCAGCTTTTAACATGATAGGATATCCGCAGCTTCTAGCAAATTCAAAAGCTTCTGCTTCAGAGGAAACAGGCTTCTCAACACCAGGAATAGTAGGAACACCAACGCTTTGAGCAACAATCTTAGATTTGATTTTGTCACCAAGCTTTTCCATCATATCTCCAGTTGGTCCTATAAATTCTATACCAGCTTCTTCACACTTTCTTGCAAATTCAGCATTTTCAGAAAGGAAGCCATATCCAGGGTGAATAGCATCCACACCTTTTTTAAGAGCAAGATGAATTATTTCATCAATATTTAAGTATGCTTCTATAGGTCCAAGATTTTTACCTATTAAATAAGCTTCATCCGCCTTTGTTCTAAAAAGAGCATACTTATCCTCTTCAGAATATATAGCTACGGTTCTGATACCTAGCTCATTACAAGCTCTAAATATTCTTATAGCAATTTCACCCCTGTTTGCTACAAGCACTCTTTTGAATTTTCTTAACATAACATTCCATCCCCCTTAAAACATATAATACAAAGTGTAATCGTTGCAATATTTATACTTCATAGTATGCAAAAATTAAGAACAAAACTATTATACATTAGATAAAACAATATTGCAATTGCATACTCAAAAAAAAATACTTGCAAATTTCTAAAATATTAACATTAAAATTTTAGAAATTTAATGCAAAATTTAAAAAATAAATTGAATTACTAGTGATTAATTTTTAAATACTGATATAATATAATCTATATAACTATGAAGCATCTATATTAAGGATTTATATAGTATATTGAATAAAGATAATTGGTGTAAGGAAAGGTGTTATAATTGTGGACAACAAAATAATATTGTTAATAATTCAAGCTCTAAGCTATGAAATTGCCACATCTAAAATGAATTATATGAATGAATTGGTGGAAAAGGGTGAAGCTAGGTTTTATAAGTTGGATATAGAAAGAGCATCCTTATTAAAGCCTTTATATGAGGATGTATTTGAAGGCACTAACCTTTTTGTCAATGCAATGATACATAATCAAGTTATTAGAAGGCAGAGCTCTAAAAATATTTTTCAGATAACTAGAGAAAATGGTTTGAAAACAGGGGCAGCGGCTTATTATTGGTTTGGTGAAACTTACAATGAAGAAAAGTTAAAGTGGCAAGAGCTAAAAGAAAAAATTGATGAAGCATCAAATATTCAATATGCCACTTATTACGGAAATTATTCTTATAGAGATTCTGATGTTTTTACAGATTCTGAATATATAAGGAAGAAATATAATCCTAATCTTTTATTAGTTCATTCTATGGGAATAGAGCATGTATCTTTAAAATACGGAGAAGATACTCAAGAGTTTCGTGAAAAAGTATTTGAAATAGATAATACCTTAGAGCTTATGATTCCTATCTGGATAGAAGGTGGTTACCAGGTAATAGTTACTACTGAGAAGAGAAGAAGTGCTTCAAATAGCATTAAAGAAGATGATATGATGGTGCCAGTTTGGACAGTAGGAGAAAATATAAATAAGGAAAACTATGAGAATAGTATAAAAAATACAGGCATATCAGCTACTATTTATGAGGTTCTCGGTATGAAGAAACCTGAGAGATTTATAAACTCAAATGTATTTTAGGATAAATAGCTATAATAAAGGTTTTTAATAGTGTAAAACTATTAAAAACCTTTTTAGATTACATTATGAAGCTATTCTTGCGTATTGTTTTTAACTTCATCAGTTTCTAGGTCTTCTGAAGAAACCTCTTCAAATTCTACAGAGTCTATTTTTGAATTAGTTTTGATATCTTCAATTTTTTCTTTAAGTTCTTTAATCTTTTTATTTAGAACAGTTATTTCTGTACAGTTTTCTACCAACTCCGGATCAATATAATGTCCACTTGCGTGTTTTTCAAATACTTTTTTACCAATCTCTGAATATAGTTCTTTAATTTTTGCTTCTTCAGAGTTGATTGAAATGGTAAGTTTGGATATTTCAATTAGTTCACCAGATTTTTTTGCTAAAGTTGCAGAACCTTCTTTAGCAGATTGTGCTACCGTTGAAGCGGTATCAAGGGCAGTCTTTCTTATTTTAGAGAATGTATCTTTGAAATCCATAATAAAATCCCCCTATAATAAAAAATGTTAATAATATTAACTTAATAATAGTTTATTTAGTAATATCAGTCAATATGAGAAAAACTAATAGGCTGAAATTTCTTGTCATTCATAAAAAGTTTAATTTAATACTTTTGACTAATTAAGTGTACATCTCTATAATTATTAGTAGAGAGACTTTATATTGAAGTTATGATGTATAGAAAGGATAGATATACTATGAACATAGCATTTTTTCTAACACCAAAAAAAGACGTTATATATGAAACTGTAAGGGCTACTATGAAGCAAGTGATGGATAAGATGGAGAAACATAAGTACATGGCTATTCCCATTATAGATGAGAAGGGGAGATATGTAGGAACAATAACCCAGGGAGATTTACTATGGAAGCTAAAAAGCACACCCAGCTTAAATTTTGATAATTTGGACAAGGTTACATTGAAAGAAATTCCAAGACAAATATATAATAAGCCTGTTAATATACAAGCTAATATTGAAGACTTGATTTCATTAGCAGCAAAACAGAACTTTGTTCCAGTAATTGATGATGATCATGTTTTTATAGGAATGATTAAAAGAAGCGAAGTAATTAATTATTACTATAAAGTTGCATTTAAAACTGAATGCATATAGGTAAATAATAAATTCAAAGTGAAATATAATTTAAAATATGGCTTTAAAAAGCACTAAAGCAAAGAGTAAGGATAAATCCTTACTCTTTGCTTAATAATAATTAATTAGGCTTCCATTTTATTTAGAATAAAATGGATCATGTTTATAAAATGAAATGGGGTTTAACGTTGTTATATATCTAACAAATTTCTAGTGTAGTCTAAATAAAGTTCTCTTAACATTGCAGCCTTATAGATTAAATAGTAATTCACCATAAGATGGCAATGGCCAGAATTCTGCATCAACTATAGTTTCAAGCTTATCTGCAACTTCTCTTAATTCACCCATTTTTTCAAATACATCGAATTTGTAGGAGTGAGCGATATCATAAGCCTCGCCTGTTAAGCCTTGAACTTTTTCTAATGAAACTTCTAATTCAGTTATCTCGCTCTTTAATGAAGCTGCTAATTCAGCTACTTCAGCAAGCAATTCTGTTTGAACTTTAGCATCTACACCAGCGGCTTTTACAGCGGCTGCTGATTGAGCTAAGCTAGTTTCAAATTTAATAACAGCAGGTAAAATTTGACGTTTAGATATTAAAAGTGCTGTTTCAGCTTCTATATTTATAATTGTAGAATAGTTTTCAAGGTAAACTTCATAACGTGAATGCATTTCTGTTGGACTTAATACATTATGCTTTGCCATTAAAGCGATATTCTTTTCAGAAGTTAAAGCCTTTATAGATTCAACTGTAGTTTTTATATTTGGAAGCCCTCTCTTTTCTGCTTCAACTACCCATTCATCTGAATAACCATTTCCGTTAAATATGATTTTCTTATTATTTTTAGCAATTTCAGTAAGAATAGCTTGAACTTCAGCATCTACATCTGATGCTTTTTCTAATCTATCTGCAACTTGAGAAAGTATTTCTGCAACAGCTGTGTTTAGAACAGAGTTAGCACCAGCAATATTACCTGAAGATGGTACCATTCTAAATTCAAATTTATTTCCTGTAAAAGCAAATGGTGATGTTCTGTTTCTGTCAGTAGCATCTTTTATAAGTACGGGAAGTGATAAAGCACCAAGAGATAGATTTCCACCTGATTTTGAAGAAGTAGCAGTTCCGTTTTCAAGTTGTTCTATTATATCTCCTAATTGTTCACCTAAGAATATAGATATAATTGCTGGAGGAGCTTCATTGGCACCTAAACGGTGGTCGTTACCAGCATTAGAAGCAGAAAATCTTAATAAATCTGAATATTCATCAACGGCTTTTATAACTGAAGTTAAGAATAATAAAAATTGAGTATTTTCATGTGGTGTTTCGCCCGGATCAAGAAGGTTGTGACCATCATCAGTGCTCATTGACCAGTTGTTATGTTTACCAGATCCGTTTATGCCTGCAAAAGGTTTTTCGTGAAGTAGGCAAACTAAACCATGTCTTGCTGCAACTTTTTTCATAATATCCATTGTAAGTTGATTGTTATCTGTTGCAACATTTGTTGTACCAAATATTGGAGCTAATTCAAATTGCCCAGGAGCAACTTCATTATGTTTAGTTTTAGCTGGTACTCCAAGTTTCCAAAGTTCTTCGTCAAGTTCTTTCATGTAAGCGGAAATTCTTTCTTTTATTGTTCCGAAATAATGATCCTCAAGTTCTTGACCCTTTGGAGGTTTTGCACCAAATAAAGTTCTGCCAGTGAATATTAAATCTGGACGCTTATTAAATAATTCCTTATCAACTAAGAAGTATTCTTGTTCAGGTCCTACAGTTGTTACAACTTTTTTAACAGTAGTATTTCCAAGTGCTCTTAAAACACGAACAGCCTGTTTTGATAAAGCTTCCATAGAACGAAGAAGAGGAGTCTTTTTATCAAGTGCTTCACCTGTATATGAAGTAAAAGCTGTTGGTATATATAAAGAATCATCTTTTACAAAGGCAGGAGAAGTTATATCCCATGCAGTGTAACCTCTAGCTTCAAAAGTAGCTCTAATTCCACCGGAAGGGAAAGAAGATGCATCAGGTTCACCTTTTATTAATTCTTTTCCAGAAAACTCTAATATTGCTTTTCCATCTCCAGTTGGAGAGATAAAAGAATCATGTTTTTCTGCTGTAGTCTCAGTTAATGGCTGAAACCAGTGAGTAAAGTGAGTAGCTCCTTTTTCAAGTGCCCAGTCCTTCATTACACAAGCTATTACATCTGCTGAATCTAAATCAAGAGCAAGCCCGTTTTCTATTGCCTTTTTATAAGCTTTATAAGTAGCTTTAGGAAGGCGTTCCTTCATAACTGCATCGCTGAATAAATTTGAACCAAAATTTTCGATTAAAATGTTCATTGCAAAATCCCCTTTCGATATAAAAATAATATGTTAATAGTCAGAAATTATAATTTTTTTGTATTTTGTTATTTTACAAGTGATATATTAAAAATTATATAAAAATTCTATTATATAATTGATAAATTGTCAATAAGATTATAAAGATTTTATAGAAAATGAAAAGGTTTATACGTATATTAACTAATATTTTAATACTTTTGTACAGGAAATACCACAAAATTTAAAAAAAATATTCTAATATTGTTCGTAGATGTTTCCTGTAGTAATATAAGTATGTGTAAAATATATTTATATTATAATGTAATTATAAATTTTATGTTATAATGTTTTTGCCAAATTCTTTTAAGCAAGTGGAGGTGAAGGCTATTTTGCATAAAGAATATTTAAACACTAATGATTCTATGGAAGATAAGCCAATTGGTTTTTTTGATTCAGGTGTAGGTGGCTTAAGTGTATTAAAAGAAGCAATTAAGATACTTCCGAATGAAGATTATATATATTTTGGAGACTCTAAAAATGCACCTTATGGAGTTAAAACTGTAGGAGAAGTTAAAGCCTTAAGTTTTAAAGCTGTGGAATTTTTGATAAAACATAAAGTAAAAGCTATTGTAGTTGCTTGTAATACAGCGACTAGTGTTGCTATTGAAGATTTAAGAAGGAATTATAATAATATACCTATAATAGGAATTGAACCTGCTTTAAAGCCTGCCGTGGAGATGAATAAGGAAGGCAAAATTGTAATAATGGCTACTCCTATGACTTTGTCAGAGAGAAAATTTGCATATCTTATGGAAAAATATAAATTCAAGGCAGATATAATACCATTGCCTTGTGCGGGACTTGTGGAATACATAGAAAAAGGTATAGTACAAGGAGAAGAATTAAATAATTTTTTAAAAGATAAGTTTGCAGATTTATTATATAATGAAATATCTTCTGTAGTACTTGGATGTACTCATTACCCATTTATTAAGAAGGAACTCAATAATGTATTAGGAGAAAAGGTTGAAGTAATTGATGGAAGCTTAGGCACCGCAGCACAATTAAAAAGATTGATTACTGATAATAATACTAGGAACAAAAGAGAAGCTATGGGGAAGGTTGAAATTTTTAATTCCTTAGAGGATGAACAAATTATTAGAATATCAAAAAAACTATTAGAAGGATAAGAATATAACAATTTTTCAGTAAAAAAGTATTTGCAGCAAAGCCTGTAGATACTTTTTCAATTTTTAGTTTTTAAGATATCACCTATAACAAGCATTGGAATAAATTATAATAGGGGGAAGCCCTGAAACCATAGGAGTAAGGTGATAAAATGAAGGTTTTCGCTGTTAGAAAGGAAAAGGAAGAAACCTCAGAGGAAAAAACTTTTGGAGAAGTTTCAAGTTTGAACTTTAAAGGGAGGGATAATTTTAATTACGTTATTATTGAAAACCCTTCCGATAGTAGAAGGATTTATATTATAAAAAATTTAGACATAATGATCAAGGACTGTAATAATGAACTTTCCTTGATGCAAGGGGAAACAGATAAAATGCATAAAATATCAAAAATGAATGTCTATAAAAAACTTGCGGATTTAAATTTATTTGATGGAATTGAAAAAACCAATAATAATGAAGAGATTGAGCTTATAAAAAATAGCATAAAACAAAATAAAAGGTATAATATTTTAGGTGATTCAGCATTAATTATGCTGCCTGGTGGATGCCTATCTATTAAATTAAAAAAAGAGGTTTCAGATTTAGATATAAATATAAGTTGGACAAGTGATGATATTTATAATTCATAGTATAAGAAAGTTGTGCGACCCTTTTCTATGTTGTCCCCAAAAACATCTTCTCTATTACAACTATGTATATTATGGTATAATTTAGTTTATCATAGTAAATAGTTTATAGAATAAATAAGCACATGAGAGGAGATTAAACAAATGAATCCAATTGTAACTATTAAAATGAAGAATGGAGATATGATTAAGGCTGAATTATATCCAGAAATAGCTCCAAATACAGTAAACAATTTTGTGAGCCTAGTAAAAAAGGGATATTATAATGGTGTTATTTTTCATAGAGTAATTCCAGGATTTATGATTCAAGGAGGAGATCCACAAGGTTCAGGTATGGGAGGGCCAGGTTATTCAATAAAAGGTGAGTTTACAGCTAATGGGTTTAAAAATGATTTAAAGCATGCTAGAGGAGTACTTTCTATGGCAAGAACAATGGCTCCTAATTCTGCAGGAGGTCAATTCTTTATAATGGTAGAAGATTCTCCACATTTAGATAGACAATATGCATCCTTCGGTATGGTAACAGAAGGATTGGAGGCTGTAGATAAAATAGTAAATTCAAAAAGAGATTATAATGATAAACCTTATGAAGATCAAGTTATGGAAAGTGTAACTATTGAAACCTTTGGAGTAGAGTACCCAGAACCAGAAAAAACAAAATAATTAATTTTAATAATTAGGGGCAATGCGGAGGCAATCAATATGAGCAGAGTAGGAATTAAAATTAAGGAAGCTAGATTAAGTTCCAAAATGACAGAGAAGCAACTGGCAAAGAAAATAGGAGTATCAGAGAGCTTTATTAAAGATGTGGAACTTGGTAGAAAAGTAATAAATGAAGATGTTATGAATAAAATATCTAAGGCATTAGAAAAGGACATAAATGATATTACTATGTCCTTTGAAGCTGAAGTATATAAGGAAGAATTAAAGGTTGAACCCAAGAAAAGTTTAGAAAAGGTAAATGAGGTATGGGATGATGCTTTTAGCTCGGTGCTAAAAACTGTGCCGGTTTATGGGTATGACTTGAATAAAGCTTTGCAATTAAGGCAAATGCCTGTTATTAATAATAAAATAGAAGGTTATGGAAAAGATAAGGTAGTATTTATTGAAATTCAAGATGACGATATGGTTGGTTTTAGAATTGCTAAGGGAGATATTGCCTTTGGTCATTTAAGTCATGAAATAGAAAATAATGCTATCTGTCTTGTAGAATATAATGGACAGAGGGTTATAAGGCAAATTAAAAGGTTGGATAATACAAAATTATTGTTAGTAAGCAATAAAAGTAGTGTAAGAACAGAAACTGTTGGATTAAAAGAAATTAAAGTCCTAGTGATTTTTATAAAATTAGAGATAAAATTATAATTAGTTTTAATAGCAATTTGAGTTATTTAAAAGTATGCAGCTATATAGTTGTATACTTTTTAAATTTGTGGGAAATTATACTATTCAATATTGCCATGTCAAATTGAAGTGAGGTATAAAAAACGAAACAACTCGAAGAGAAATAGACTAAACAGGGAATATTAATTTATTATGACAAAATGGTTAATTGATTACAAAAAAATAGTGGAGTATAATTAGCAAAGTACAATATAAAAGTACAATATATTGTGGTCAGGGGTGTATAGTATGCTATATGTAGTAAAAAGAGATGGCAGAAGAGTATCTTTTAATGCTATTAAAATAACTAATGCTATCAAAGGGTCTGCTGATGAGATAGCCTTTAATTTAAAAGATAGTGAAGCTGTTGAACTTACTGAAAAGGTTATGAAAGAAATAGAAAGGATGAATTGCGAAGAAATTACAGTTGAAGATATACAAAATATCGTAGAGAGAATATTGCCTCAAAATGGCCATGAGTTAATAGGAAAAACCTATTCTAATTATAGACAAGAAAGAACAAGGATTAGAGATAAGAAATCAGATCTTATGAAGGTTATTGAAAGAATAGGTGTTGAAACTGATAGAGATAATGCTAATGTAGGAAATAACTTCAGTTCAAAGCTTTTAAGAATAGCAAGTGAATCAAATAAATGGCATAATCTTGGGAAGATGCCAAAATATCTTGCGAAGTTTCATGAAAATGGTGATATTTATTATCACGATTTAGACTCGTATAATTTAACTACAAACTGCTTAAATATTGAAACTGGTAAAGTGTTGGAAAGGGGCTTTAATACTGGATATGGCACAATATTGCCAGCAAAAAGAATAGAATCTGCTGCGGAATTATCCTGCATATTACTTCAAAGTACTCAAAATGATATGTTTGGGGGACAGTCCCACGTTAATTTTGACAACGACATGGCACCTTTTGTGGATATGTCAAGAAAAGAAATTAAAAGAGAATATGAACAAGCCTTCGGAGCAGTGGAAAACCTAGATGAAATAGTGGAGAAAAAATTAGAGAAGTTAGTTCGCCAATCTATGCAAGGGATAGTATATAATCTAAATACTATGCATTCAAGAGCAGGTAGTCAAGTTCCTTTCAGTTCTATTAATTTAGGATTACCTCAAAGTAAGGATGCGGCAATGATTGATAAAACTTTCCTAGAGGAATATGAAAAGGGACTAGGTAAAGGTGAACAACCTATTTTCCCAAATGTAATATTTAGAGTAAAAGAAGGAGTAAATAGAGAACCTGGAGATCCGTACTATTATCTTTTTGAGCTTGCGTGTAGAGTAGCTAGTAAGAGAATGAATCCTATGTTTATGAATTTAGATGCTGATTTCAATAAGGAATATTACGACAAGGGAGTAATAGCTGCTACAATGGGTTGCAGAACATACATAATGTCAAATGTAAATGGAGAGCCAGGTCCAGGCGGAAGAGGTAACATAGCTCCAGCTACTATTAATCTTCCAAGACTCGGGATATTAGCAAAGGGAGATTTGACTAAGTTCTTCTCATTGCTTGATAATAGAATGGAGATGACAAGAGAATCTCTTTTGCATAGATATGACACACTAAAAAATTTAAAAGTTAAGGATTTACCTTTTGTAGCTGGTGAGAAATTAATGAGAGGGTCAGAAGGATTAGCTCCTAATGATTCCATAGAGCCAATATTAAAGCAAGGAACTTGGGGAATTGGATTTATAGGTCTTGCTGAAACTCTCACAGCTTTGATAGGAAAGCATCATGGTGAAAATCAAGAAGCTTATGAATTTGGAGTGAAGATAGTATCGCATATTAGAAAATTCTGTGATAAATATAAAGAAATAGATAGGCTTAACTGGTCTTGTTACGCTACTCCTGCAGAAGGACTTTCAGGAAGATTTATACTCCAAGACCGAAAGGTTTTCGGAAAAATAGAAGGCGTTACAGATAAGGAGTATTATACTAATAGCTACCATATACCTGTATATTATAATATGTCTATAAAAGAGAAGATTGATTTGGAAGCTCCATTCCACAAGCTATGTAATGGTGGTCACATAACTTATATCGAAATGGATGGATATCCAGAACCAGAAACGGTAAAAGCAGTAATAGACTATGCTTATAAAAATACAAATATAAGTTATATCGGTATTAATTTCCATATGAAGTATTGTAGAGAATGTGGAACTAGATTAGAGCCTTCTGAAAAAGCTTGCCCAAAATGCGGAAGTACTAATATTCAAGGAATATCTAGAGTTACAGGATATTTATCTTTAGACGAAAGATTTGGATCAGGGAAAGTTGCTGAAAGAGCTGACAGAAAATCTCACAATGATGATAAACATATAAATACTTATGAAATTTAATGGAGTATAAAGTTATGAAATTAAGGGTAGCAGGTTTTTTGGACAATACAATGGTAAATGGGAAAGGTTTAAGAAGTGCATTGTTCTTATCAGGTTGCAAGCATAATTGTGAAGACTGCCAAAATAAAGAAATGCAATCCTTTCAATACGGGGATGATGTAGAATTAGAAAAAATAAATGAAAGAATAAAGAGTAATGTCCCATTGATTAGTGGAGTTACCTTTTCAGGGGGGGAACCCTTTGAGCAAGCAAAAGAGCTTACGGAACTTGCAAAAAAAATTAAAGAAGAAAAGTTAGATATTTGGTGCTATACAGGATATACTATTGAAGAAATTTTAGAGAGTAAGGATAAGTATAAGTTAAGTCTTCTTAAGCAATTGGATGTGCTTGTAGATGGAAAATTTGATAAGCATTTAGTAGAGGGAGCCTTAAAATATACTGGTTCAAGAAATCAAAGAATAATAAATCTTAAAGAAATGGCTAAATAAGAATTGTAATTTCTTATTATAATGAACTCATCAATCTTAAAAATAGTCTTTGAGTACTAAATGAAAGTTTTAAATGAATGTAAAAACCAACATTCATTTAAAACATTGCAAAAAAATAATATTAAGACCATAAACTAAGGGATTTCTCTAGGTTTATGGTCTTTTAATTCTCAAATTTAAACAGGTGGATCAAGTATCTTTACGATATTTAAATCTTCTAAGGGATCGTCTATTTTTAAAGTATTACTTTTTACTCTTTCAGCATTTTTCATATTTGTTATAAAACTCTCTACTCCATCAATGTCGAAGCCTACGTAAGGAGTTTTATAGTGCATAGGAATTATTAATTTACTTTTTATTGCTTTTGCAAGAATAGCTGCTTCTTTTCCATCTAAAGTATAATTACCACCTACGGGAATTAAGAGAATATCTATTTCACCTAACTTTTTTAAATCTTCTTCTGATAGTAGGTGTCCTAAATCTCCAAGGTGACAAATTCTATAATTATCTGCTTTCAGTATATAGATTATGTTTTCTCCTCTTTTGGCTCCCTTATCAGAATCATGATAAGAGGGAATTCCATGCACTGCTATATCAGCTTTATAAAATAGCCCGATTTCTTTAATAATCTCTGGATTACCCTTAAGCAAATTAGTATAGTTGTGGTCAAAATGTCCATGACTTATGGTAACTAGATCTACTTCACCATCAAATACTTTATAACCCACAGTCTCATCAAAAGGATCAGTTAAAATTTTTCTTCCCTTTGAATCTACAATTAGAAAAGCAGAATGACCAAGCCAAGTTATTTCCATTGTTTTCACATCCTTTCATTTTAATTATATAACAAATTTTTTCGATAATATAAGAAAAATTCCTCACATTTTTCTTAGTTTATTCTATATATTTCCGTACTATTAGATATTTTATTCGTATTAATTAATGTATAATAAAATATGGTTTAATTATAATTTTAATAGTAATTAAAAAACATTATAGAATTCTTGAATTATTTATCCATTTAAAATACAATATAGGTAATGAGGGTTTTGGGAGGGAAATAATTTGAATATAATAAGGAAGAAAAAAAGTACATTAATGATTGTTATTTTTTTGTTGCTATCAGTAATGATACCTTCACAGGTCTTTGCTGCTTCATATAAGGATTTACCTAAAAAAGTAGGAATTGCTTCAGATAGGGTTTGGAATATAAAATTTAATGAGGATATCAATAAAGATACAGTTAATTCTAGTAGTATAGCTGTATTAGATTCAAATAATAAGGAGATACCCGTAAAAGTATCCTATATAGATAGCAAAACTGTAGCAATAGCACCTATCACTAAGTATGAAGAAGGAAAAACTTATTCTTTAGTAGTTAAGGATACTATAAAAGGTAAAAGCGGTGGAAAAATTAAAGCCCCAGCAAGAATGGAATTTACTATAGAAAATAAGGTTGTGAAGCCAACTTCACCAAAAGGATATATAGTAGCATTAGATGCAGGTCGTGCTGCAAATGATATAGGTGCTGAAGTTGGACAAGCGGGGGTAAAAGGGAAGGATGTAAATCTTCAAGTAGCCTTAAAAGCAGGTAAGATTCTTGAACAAAATGGAGTTGGAGTAGTTTATACAAGAACTGGAGATAATGTATCTTGGAGCAAGGAGGATAGTGTTGCAGCTAGAAGTAAAATTATTAACGATGCAAAAGCAAACTTGCTAATAAGTATACACTGTAATTCTTTTTCTTCTTCTACAGCTACTGGTACTGAAACATATTATTTAAGTGGGGATCTAGAGTCTAAAAAACTTGCTTCTTATATACAAAATCAGCTTCCATCAAAAACAGGGCTTTATAATAGAGGGATAGTGGAAAGCAGTTTAAAGACTTTGAGTAGTGTAAATGCTACAGGAGTTTACGTAGCCCTCGGGTTTTTAACAAATTCAAAAGAGGAGAAAATATTAGACAGTGAAGAATACAAAAATAATAGTGCAGAGGCTATAGCAAGTTCTGTACTAAATTACTTGGACATCAAAATGAAAACATATATAAAGGATATAAAAGATATATCAGTAATTCTTTATAAAGGTGAGAAATATACCCTTCCTACTACTGTAACAGCTGTAATGAGTGATAATACAGATTCGAAGATTAGTGTTAAGTGGGATAAGACTTCCGTGGACACTAATAATGAAGGAACTTTTTATTATAAAGGTACCGTGGCTAGTTATAGTGAAAGTGTAAGTTTGAAGGTAAAAGTAATTTCTGATGGTAGTTTTAATCAAGGTACCATTGGTAAAGTCTTTATAGATCCAGCAGATGCCTCGAATACAATAGATTTAACAGACCCATTAGCAGTAAAGTCAAAGGATATTAATTTAGCCATTGGGTTAAAGCTTGGTAAAATACTTGAAGATAAAGGAATAAATGTTGCCTACTCAAGAAAATTAGATAGTGTATCTTGGAGTAAGGATAAAGATATAGACGAAAGAGTTAAGCTGGCAAATGCATCGGGAGCTGAGCTTTTAGTGAGAATTCAAATGAACTCTTATACTAGTCAAGCTAGTAAGGGAATAGAAACTTATTATAAAACTGATGATGATATCGGAAAGGTATTTGCAGAAAATATTCAAAACAATTTAATTACTTATACTAATGGAGTAAGTAGAGGGGTTAAAACAAAAGTATTTAATATTTTAGAAGCCTTTAATGGAACCGGAATAGTGGTTTATCCAGGTTTTATCACGAATCCAGAAGAAGAAGCTCTATTAAAAACCTCTGAATACCAAGATAAAATTGCAAATGCAATAGCGTCAAGTATTTTAGAAGGGTACAATAGTTCAAATGAAACTGTTAAAGATGTTAAAGATATTTCTGTAAAAATAAATCAAGGAGAGAAATACTCTCTACCTACAAAGGTAGCAGCTTTAAGTAACGAAGGTAAGATAGTTCAAAAGGATGTTATTTGGGAAGCAGAATCCGTTGATACAAGTAAGGTGGGAACCATAAACATAAAGGGAAGAGTAAAAAACTATGATAAATTAGTTACTCTTTCATTAATAGTATCCTCAAAAAATGCTACGAATTATAAGATTGCTATAGATCCAGGTCATGGTGGGTATGATTCAGGAGCAGTTGGAACAAATGGTACGAAAGAAAAAGATATTACTCTAGCAGTTGCATTAAAGCTTGGAGATATTTTAGTTAAAAATGGAGTAGATGTAGTATTCACAAGAACTAGTGATAACGTTCCTTGGCCAAACAATAAAAATACAGAACTTCAAATGAGATGCGATATAGCAAATGAAGCCAAAGTAGACTATTTTGTATCAATACATACAAATAGTATTGATGGAAGCCCAGGAACTTCAGGAACGGAAACTTTCTATGATAGGGACAGTACCAATGGAATTCCTTTAGCAACAAATATTCAAGAGGAATTGGTTAGTGCACTTAATTCTAAAGATAGGGGAATCAAAGGAAGTGGACTATATGTAGTGAAATATACTGATGCCCCTGCTGTGCTAGTGGAATTAGAATTTCTAAGCAATCCAGATAAAGAAAAGCTTATGAATGATTCAGACTATCAGCAAAAGTATGCAGAAGCTATAGCTAGTGGAATACTTAAAACCTTAGAATAGTAAGAGTATATAGATAAATATAAATTAAAAAATAAAGGAAGAGATGCAATTATGACAAAAGTTAGTTGTAATATTTAGTCTCTTCCTTTATTATATTTATATTACGATATTTTTTAAAAAATTACTTAAGTGGGAGCTTAATTCATGGAAGATAGAAAGATTTTTCAAAGTAATCTATTTGCATTTATTTTGTTATTTTTATATGCATTTTCGCCTATATTACTTAAACCAGTATTTCAAGCCTTAAAGATGCCAATTTCATTGTACTTGGTTTTACCTCAAGTACTACTTCTTATAGTACCAACTATAATATATTTTATTATAACAAAAAAATCCATAAAAGAAACTTTAAGGTTGAATAGATTGAGCTTTAAATCTATACTTATTATTGTAGGTATAGGCATCCTAGCACAACCAGTGGCAATGTTTTTATCATTTTTAACACAATTCGTATTTCCTAATAGGATAAGTCAGGTGGTATCTGCTATGAATGATATACCCCTACTAGTAAGAATAGCAGTAATTGCATTAACACCTGCTATTTGTGAAGAGATAACCATGAGGGGAGTAGTATTATCTGGATATAATCAAATAAATATTAGAAAGTCCGCTGTAATTACTGGAATGTTTTTTGGAATGCTTCATCTTGATGGAAATCAATTGCTATATGCTTTTGCTATAGGTATTATTTTTGCATACCTTGTGAGAATAACAAATTCCATATATGCATCTATGATATGCCATTTCACAATAAATGGAACACAAGTCTTGATTTCTGAACTAGGAACAAAATTGGTAGAAACAAGTGGACAGAAGCTAGAATTAGTTCAAAAGGCTGGTTTATCATCTTTAACCACTGTACAATTAGTTAATACCTTTTTTATACTGTTAGCTATAGCAATAGCATGTATAGGAGTAATTACAATGCTTATGCAAAAGCTAGCTAAAACGAATAATTATTCCTGGAAAAGAGAAACTTTAAGTGTAGAGAAAATTAAAATACTAAATTGGCCTGTAGTTGCCTCGATATTAATATATATTTCTGTAATTGCAAGTGATGTTAAAGAGATTTTAAATAAATAATATGGGGGTTCGCAATTTTAATGTAGTAGCGAGGGGGAATACTTAATGAAACAAAACATAAATGACATGAATAAGGAAGAGCTAAAGGAATTTATTAATGAGAGTATTGAAGACATTATATATTTAATGGATGAATATAATAATATTATTAAGGATAAATTAAATGAAAACAAAGAAACACAACCTATAAAAAGAAAAGCACTTAATATAAAAAAAATTCATAATTATGTTTCTTGGGTGAAAGAGCAAATTAAAATGAATGATATAATGTCAAAAGATATTAAGGTAATTCCAAGGCGTGGAGAAATATGGACTTGTGAGTTAGGGCAAAATATTGGCTCAGAAGAAAATAAAATAAGACCTGTGATAATTATCCAAAATGACACTGGTAATAAGAATGCTCCTACAACTATAATTGCACCTATATCAAATAGACCTAAAAAAATAGCTGTACATATCGAGCTTAGAGAAAGTGATTACAAGCTTGAAGATGGAGAAAAAAATCATATAACTGGAACAGTACTCGCAGAACAAATAAAGGTAGTTTCAAAAGCAAGATTAGGAAGACATATTGCTACTTTGAATAAAGAATTTATGGATCTCTTAGATTCTAAACTCAGAATTTCGCTAAAATTGTAATTTACTCGTAAAATTAGAATGCAATATGAAGATATAATGCTATAATTTTAACAAAGAATAAAAAAAGTATTAAAAAAGTATTGCCATACTTAGACAATAGTGATAAAATTAAATCGTTAGTGATTAAATACATACCTAATTGAGATTAGGAGACTATATTCCATATTATCCTTTTTTTATTAAGTTAACATACCTGGCATGGGCTAGGAGATTATATAACATATTATTTCACATATTAAAATGGAAAAAGATTGGGTAAACCAATCTTTTTCTCTATGTATTATATGAAAATTGACAACAAAAAGCTATTGTAATATAATATAGGATAAATTGAGATTATACTATGAATATGATATTTATTAAACAAAAAACTACTGTGAATAGGAAGAGTATTTAAATGGATTGCTTTAAGAGAGCGGGGGATGCTGTGAAACCTGTAGCTAATATTTAAAGAAAATCACCTGGGAGTTGAAAACTGAAAGTGCTTTAGGCATATTAAGTGTATCCGTTATTTCGCGTTAAGAAATAGAGTATGAATGTACTTGAAGAATTATAAACATAGGTGGTTAATATAGCTGCGTCCTTATGGGCGGAGCTTTTTTGTATATTTAAATTATAAAAGGAGATAGACGCATGTACAAGAAGGTTGATACATCTACAAATTTTGTGGATATGGAAAGGAAAATAGCAGACTTTTGGCAAGACAATGATGTTATACAAAAAAGTTTTAATAGAAATGAAGATGGCGAATATTTTACTTTTTATGATGGGCCTCCAACAGCCAATGGAAAGCCTCATGTAGGTCATGTTCTTACAAGAGTAATGAAGGACTTAATACCAAGATACAAGGTTATGAAAGGCTATAAGGTTTTAAGAAAAGCTGGTTGGGATACTCATGGACTTCCAGTAGAGCTTGAGATAGAAAAAAAGCTTGGAATTTCAGGTAAGCCTCAAATAGAAGAGTACGGCGTAGAAAAGTTTGTTAAAGAATGTAAGGAAAGTGTATTTAAGTATACTAGCCTTTGGAAAGATATGTCTGAAAAATTAGGATTTTGGGTTGATATGGAAAATCCATATGTAACTTATCACAATGACTATATAGAATCTGTGTGGTGGGCATTAAAGAAAATGTGGGATAAAGGACTCCTGTATAAAGGGCATAGGGTTTCTCCATATTGTCCAAGATGTGGAACAGGGCTATCTTCTCATGAAGTTGCTCAAGGCTATAAGGATGTAAAAGAAGCTACTGCATTCGTTAAATTTAAAATCAAGGGTTCAGACAACAGATATATACTTGCTTGGACCACAACTCCTTGGACATTACCAGGAAATGTAGCTTTAACTATTAATAAGGCTTATGATTATGTTGAAGTATCAAATAATGGGGAAAATCTTATACTTGCAAAACAGCTTGCACCAAAGGTTTTAGAAGGAGAGTATGAGATAGTAAGAGAGTTTAAGGGAGAAGAATTGCTTGGAACTGAATATGAGCAATTATTTAAATTCCAAGTGCCAGAAAAGAAGGCTTTCTATGTAGTTCATGGAGACTATGTAACTTTAACTGATGGTACTGGAATAGTTCATACAGCTCCAGCTTATGGTGAAGATGACAGCCAAACAGGAAAAAAATATAATTTACCTCTAATAAACTTAGTTGACTTGGAAGGTAAATTTATGGAGGAAGTTGAGCCGTGGAAGGGACTATTTGTTAAAAAGGCAGATCCTAAGATTCTAGAGTATCTAAAAGAAACAGGAAACCTATATAAATCAGAGAAGTTTACTCACTCATATCCACATTGCTGGAGATGTGACACACCGCTTTTATACTATCCAAAGGATAGCTGGTTTGTAAGAATGACCTCACTTAGAGATAAATTATTAGAGAATAACAATAAGATAAATTGGTATCCTGACAATGTAAGGACCGGAAGAATGGGTAAATTCCTAGAAAATGTTGTAGATTGGGGCATTTCAAGAGACAGATACTGGGGAACACCTCTTCCAATTTGGGAATGTGAATGTGGTCACAGAGAATGTATAGGAAGCATTGAAGAACTTAAGGAAAAAGGAATTAACGTTCCTGAAGAAATTGAGCTTCATAAGCCATATATAGATGCAGTTAAGCTTACTTGCCCTCACTGTGGAAAGGAAATGACTAGAACTCACGAGGTTATAGACTGTTGGTTTGACTCAGGCTCAATGCCTTTTGCTCAACACCATTATCCATTTGAAAACAAAGAAGTTTTTGATAAGACTTACCCAGCACAATTTATATCTGAAGCTGTTGACCAAACAAGAGGATGGTTCTATTCATTACTTGCAATATCTACTGCTTTATTTGAGAGAAGTTCTTATGAAAATTGCATAGTTTTAGGCCATGTATTAGATAAGCATGGACTTAAAATGTCAAAGTCAAAGGGAAATGTAGTTGACCCATTTGATGTTTTAAATAATGAAGGAGCAGATGCTACTAGATGGCATTTCTATACTGCCAGTGCACCATGGCTTCCAACAAGATTCTCAGAAGAGGATGTAAAGGAAACACAGAGAAAGTTCCTTAGCACCTTATGGAATGTTTACTCTTTCTATGTGCTATATGCTGAAATTGATCAATTTAATCCACTTGAATATAAGGATTTTGTTTCAGATAATGTAATGGATAAATGGATAATATCTAAGTTAAATAGTTTAGTTAAAAAAGTAGAAGAAAATATAGATAACTACAAAATAACAGAAGCTGCACTAGAACTTGAAGACTTTGTAGATGAGCTTTCTAACTGGTACGTAAGACGTAACAGATCAAGATTCTGGACTACAGAATTAACTAAAGAGAAAATAGGTGCATATACAACCCTTTATAAAGTTTTAACAACTGTAATTCAAGTTGCAGCACCATTTGTACCATTTATTGCAGAAGATATTTATCAAAACCTAGTAGTTAGTCTAGATAAAAATGCAATAGAAAGTATTCATTTAGGAACTTGGCCAAAATACGATTTAAACCTTGTAGATAATGAACTTGAAAGACAAATGGATTTAGCATATAAGATAGTTAAGCTTGGGCGTAGTGCTAGAAATGGTGCAAATATAAAGAACAGACAGCCACTTGCAGAAATGCTTGTAAGCACAAAGTCTCTTCCTGAATATTACGGGGATATAGTTAAAGATGAGCTCAATATAAAGAAGATTGAGTTTGGAGCAGACCTTTCAAAGTATGTTAACTTTGAAATAAAACCGAACCTACCAGTGCTAGGAAAAGCTTATGGAAAATATATTCCTGCAATAAGAAAAGCTATATCTTCAAAGAACCAAATGGAGCTTGCTCAAACTATAAATAATGGTAAATCTGTATTTATAGATGTAGAAGGCTTAGAGGATCAAATAGAACTTACTTCTGAAAACTTACTTGTAACAATGCAAGGACTTGAAGGTTTTGCATTTGCAGGAGAAGGTGAAGTAGGAGTAATCCTAGAAACTACTATTACTGAGGAATTAAAGGAAGAAGGCTTTGTTCGTGAAGTATTAAGTAAGGTTCAAAACCTAAGAAAAGAAAGCGGCTTTGAGGTTGCAGACAAAATAAGACTTTATGTTGCCGGAAATGAAATGCTAGAAGCTGTAATTAATAAATATGAAGACCATATAAAGAAGGAAACTTTAGCAGTTTCAATAGCTTATAATGAAGATAAAGCTTATAATGAACTTAAAATTAACGGAGAAGACTTGAAAGTTGCAGTAGAAAAAGAGTCTATATAAGCAGAGAACCCAAATCTATGATTTGGTGTGAATCGGTTAAGCAGACATCTCAAATCTTTAATTTGATGATGGTCGCTTACTCAGTGGAGTACTCCTTGGAGGAACGACAAGGAGTTTCCAATAAAAAAAACATCTGATAATTATGTTCGCAGCATAATTGTCAGATGTTTTTTATTTTGTAAGCTCATCCCAGTTTTCCATAAACTCATTTAATTCCATTAGAATACTTGACTTATCTTTAGTCATATTAGCTCCTTTAAGTCTTGCAATGTTAATCCCTATATTATATATTTCATCTCTTTCAACACTAAATTGTATTCTTGGAACTATTTTTTTCCATGCTTTTTCTATGTTATTTATGTCTATACTTACATTATCCCATTTTTCGTTTACAGTATCTTGCATGGCTGTTTTAACAAAGCCCATAACGTCTTCTGATGGTCTTAGAGGTTCCTTTAAATATTTACCGCTGAACATTATTGCTATAAACAAGCATAGGCCTAATACTGGCAAAATGTATGGAGAGAATTTTTTCATAATTACACATCCTTTATAAGAGTTAAAGTAACAGTTATTGCATGTGATCCTTATACAAGTCAAAATAAAGAGTATTAGGAGGAGTAAAGCTAGCAACAAAGACCTCTGAAGGAGAACTTATATTATTTGCTTTTAATTGGCCTAAAAGCCAATTCATATCTTTCTTTATATTTTTTAAGTTTTCCTCAATTACTAATCCATCATAGATTATTTCAGAACTTAGGGCCACTTTTGACACAGATAGTTTCATGTCCTTTGGTGTAACAGGTTGGTATTCGGCTTTCTTAAGTACTGACAATTGACCATCTTTTTCTAAAACTGCAAAAGCTACTTGAGTTAAGTCAAAAACATCCTTATCCCTTAGTTGTTCTAAAAGCTCGCCTAACCTATATTTTGATTTTCTCATGGCATCCTCTAGTATTTTTCCATCCATTATTACCACAGCAGGAACATCATCCAAATAATCAGAGGCTTTTTTGGATTTTAACGTAATGTATTGTAGTAACAAAGATAAAGAGGCCCAAGTTATAAGACCAACCCAATGAGGCCAGGCTCTACTGGTTAAGTCAGTAGTTAAGGTAGAGGCAGTAGAACCTATTGTTATACCTAAAATATAGTCAAAAAAAGTAAGTTGACTAATCTGCTGTTTCCCTAGAATTCGAGCAAATATTAATAAACTAAAAAAGGAAATAATTCCTCTGACTAAAACTATAAGTCCTTCATTCATAATTTTCTCCTTAAGTTCAATAATTTTGTTTATATTATATGGAGTTAAAAAAATTTAATTCTAATTGTAAATATTTACATTGGCTTAAACTCTTCTTGTAATCTAATGCATATATATTGTATAATAAGGAAAATGAAAAAAATAACCGTAATAGGAGTTGGTAATATGGCAACTTCAATAAAAGATGTGGCTAGAGAAGCAAACGTATCCATTGCAACAGTTTCAAGGGTTTTAAATAATGTGGATGTAGTAAATGAAGAAACAAAAAAGAAGGTTTTAGAAGCAATTGAAAAGCTTGATTATAGGCCAAATATAATTGCTAGAAGTTTGAAAACACAAAAGACAAAAACAATAGGCATAATTATACCTGACATTTCAAATCCAATTTATCCGGAAATAGTTAGAGGAGCTGAGGATGTTTCAAATATTTATCAGTATAATATAATGCTATGTAATACAGACCTTGATACTGAAAAAGAAATTGAATATTTAAGAGTCCTTGGAGAAAAGATGGTGGATGGAGTTATTTATATGAGTAACTCTTTAGAAAAGAGTGTTATGAAAACTATTAGTTCTAGTAATATGCCAATAGTTTTAATTGAGACTAATGGTAGAGAGACTGATTTTCATAGTGTAGTAATTGATAACAAGCAGGCAGCTGTTGAGGTGGTGGAGTATCTAATTAATAAAGGGGACAAGAGAATAGCTTATATTAGTACGGATAAAAAGGCTATAAATGCCAGTGCAATTAGATATAAATCTTACAAAGCTACCCTTGAGAAGAATGGAATACCTTATGACGAAGATTTGGTGTTCTTTTGCAAATATGCATTAAAGTCAGAAGACGGTTATGAAGCTATGAATACAATTCTGTCAAAAACTAAAGATATTGATGCTTTATTTTGTGTAAATGATGAAATTGCAATGGGAGCTATAAACGCCATAAGAGATAATGGACTTAGAGTTCCAGAAGATATTGATGTAGTAGGCTTTAATGATACCCATGGTGCTGAATTTTTTTATCCAAGGCTTACAACTATAGCACAACCATTATACGATATGGGTTCAGTTGCTACTAGAATGCTTATTAAGAAAATAAACAATGAAGAAGTGGAAACAAAAGTATTTGTTTTACCTTATGAACTTGTTGAAAGGGATTCTACAAAGTAATTTAATAGGGAAAAATGTATGTCGAAAAGGCATACATTTTTTTTATACCACTATTTGGAATATTATGGTATAATTATATGCATAATAAGGTAAAATATGTAAATTAAATCATAGGAGGTTATCCCTATGGAGGATAGATACAAATTATTTAAGGAAGCTGTAAAAATTGAGAAGGGATGCATAGATTATTTTGGCAAGATGTACAATTTGTCGACTATCGAACAATGGCTAAAAGAGAATGAGTCTCAATATTCTTGGATAGAAGATGGAATAGGTACCTTAAAAAAGCCACCTATAACAGATGCAAAATTTTCAAGACTTATCTATCTTATGAGTAATACAAATAGGGATGAAATAGATAAATTTTACAAAGTAGGGGCACTGCTTTACAATATGCCCACATATAAAGAGTTTCTTTATATAGTTAAAAGATATAATCAACTTAGAGTAAATTATGAAAGCTATGAAATTTTTTTAAAGGATTGGTGTATTTCTTATAATTCTGAATATGATTATGAAAATATCGTAGAGCTATTAGATAATACTAATAAATTACTAGAAGAAATTGAAGGTACTTGGCTCGCAAAGGTTTTAATTATTATGTCTAAAGGTGGACAAACTGCTAAAGTAGTGCTTCAACAGACAATTTTAAAGTGTAATTACTATATAAAAAAGCTTACCAGTATTAGGAAAGAAATAAATGAGTTTAAGGTAGAAATCCCGAAGGAAATAGAAATTTCTATTTTAAATCATAAACTTCAGTCGGTTTATAGGGAATTTGAAAAAAAGGGTAAGTTAAATAAGCTTTTTAAAGTACTTCATAAAGAATGTTTAAGTGTATTATGTGGTTGCTTAATAGACAACAAACCCATTGAAACCAGAGAACAAGTTCGTATAGTAAAGTTTTATGTTGAACAATGCTCTATTGAAGAAAGCTTAAAGAATATGTGGAATAATACTATGATGGAATATAAGGGTATAGAGATAAATGAACTAAGCTTTGAGACTTTATCTAATATAGAGGAAGTAATTAATAAGTTAGATATTATAATAAATTGGCAGAAAAAGGTTGTAGATAAAATAAAAAATCATATAAGTAAAATTACTTTTTTAAAAGACATAGATTGGTATAATAAAGAGTCCTATTCAATTTTAAGAAAAGGTATATTAAATATTAAATATTTAAATGAATATGAGGAGCTTAAGAATTATATATTTAATATTAAGAAATCAATCTCAAAGGCAAATGGGTTTGATGGGTTAATAAGAGCAATGGATACATGCAATACTTTTATATTAGAAAAATACTATAAAAAGCTCGAAAGACTAAAAGAGATAAGTCCATTAATAAAGGAATTAGAAGGACTTATGGAAAGTTTATATGAGGATTGTCCTATGCTAGTAGAGAAGCTGCTAAGTGATGAGGATAAGCTTAATCTATTAGGAAGATATAAAAATTTTAGTGTTGCATGGAAGTGGAGGCAATTTAAAAATATTTTAATGGAGGTAGAAAAATACAAGGGAGAGGCTTTAGAAAAAAAACTTAAAGAAGTGATTTCCCATAAGCAAGGAATTGCATAAATAATTTTTGCAGATGGAGGCTTAAATAATGATTTGTTATACGATTGGACATTCAACAAGAAAGCTGGAGGATTTTATTAATACTATAACAACATACGGCATTGATTGCGTGATGGATATAAGAAGTGTACCCTATTCATCAAATAAATTTTATAATTCATATGATAAGGAATTTGTAGAAAGAGAAATAAAACAGTCAGGGATTAATTATATATATATGGGAGATGTATTGGGACATAACGGAAAAGGAAAAGACCTTTCTCGGGAAGAGGGTAAAGAAGACTTTGATAATATTATTGGATGTAGCCTTTTTAAGAAAGGGATAAATAGAATAATAGAAGGGATAAGAAGAGGGCATAGAATAGCGCTTATGTGTTCGGAAAAGAACCCTTTTAATTGTCACAGGAGTATTCTATTAGGTTATGCATTAGAACAAGAGGGAATTGAAGTGAAGCATATAATTGATGAAGAAAAATTTAAAACTCAAAAGAGAATAGAAGAAGAGCTATTTGTAACCTATGAACCAATTTTGAAAAATAAATTTTTACAATTAAGTATTCAAGATATTCTAGATAAAGAAAATTATGATGAAGTAAATGAGAGAGATATAAAAGCTAGAATAATTGACGAAGGGTATCGAATAAAATTTCAACAAATATGAGTAATGAAGGGGTCAGACTCCTAGGCGTAATTCCTAGGGGTCTGACCCCTTAAATTATAAGTAATTTATAGCAACTATGAATAAAAGTATGAAGAATGTTCAATAATATGTAAATGTAGAAGTATAAAGGAGGTTGCCATGAAAGTAGGAATTCCAAAGGGACTTTTGTACTATAAGTATTATCCATTTATTGAAACCTTTTTAAAGGAACTAGGAGCTTATGTTGTAGTATCTGATGATACTAATAAAGGCATATTAAATGAGGGAGTTAAATATGCAGTAGATGAGGCTTGTCTTCCTATTAAGGTGTTTCATGGTCATGTTGCCAGCCTAAGGGAGAGATGTGACTTAATTATAGTTCCTAGAATAATGTGCATTAGAGATAGAGAATATATTTGCCCTAAGTTTTGCGGGCTTCCTGAAATGATTAAAAACTCTATAACTGATATGCCCAAGATAACAGAATTACCATTATATATAAATTCTGAAAAAAGCCTTTATAACTGGTTTAGGAAAATAGGCTTTATGATTACAGACAATATATGTGCTATTGATACTGCCTATATAAGAGCTTTAAATGTGCAGAAAAAATTTAAGAGTGGTATAAAAGATGAAGGTTATGAAACTAATATTGTATTATTAGGTCATCCCTATAATTTATACGACAATTTTATAAATATGAATTTGATAGAAAAGCTTCATAAGTTTGGTGTTGGACTAATTACGGAAGAATTTGTTGAAGAAAATTATATAGATGAAGAAGTCAATAGGCTTTATAAAAGACCTTTTTGGAGCTTTGCAAGAAAATCATATGGTGCTGCAGCATATCTACATTCTCAGGATAAAATTGATGGGATTATATATGTTTCCTCTTTTTCCTGCGGCATTGACTCCGTAGTGATAGAGCTTATTAAGGATAGGATTAAGGATTTCCCGATGCTTGTATTAAAAATTGATGAGCAAACAGGTGAGGCTGGAATTAATACTAGATTAGAAGCCTTTATAGACATGATAGATAGGAGGAATATAATTGAAGATAACCTTTCCGCACATGGGTAATGTATACATTGCGGCAAAAATTTTTTTTGATGGTATGGGAATAGATTATGTTATTCCCCCCATGAATAATAAAGCTGCGTTAGAAATAGGAGTTGAACACTCACCGGAAGAAATGTGCCTTCCCTTCAAAATAATGATAGGAAATTTTATCCAGAGCATAGAACAGGGGGCAGACACTATCCTGTTAGTTGGAAGTTGCGGACCTTGCAGATTTGGTGAGTACTCAGAGCTTCAGATGAAGATTTTAAAAAATCTAGGACATGATCTTCAATTTATTGTAATGGATTATGTTAAGGATATTGGCAGAAGTGAATTAATGAATAGACTAGGTATTCTAATTTCTGAAAGTAAAAAAAGTAGCAGAGAGAAGGTTTTGGCTTCATTAAGGGCTATAAAAGCTATAAATCTTATAGATAAAATAGAAGAAAGAGCTCATCACTTAGCTGGATATGAGGTAAACAGGGGAGAGTGCAAAAAATTTTTAAACAAATGTAAGAGAGATGTTTTTGAAACAGATAATCCTTCGGAGGCTATAAGAATTTTAGAGTCTTATAGAAAAAACATTGAGAAGGTTAAAATCAATAAAAATAAAAAACCTGTGAAAGTAGCAGTTATTGGTGAAATTTACACTGTAATTGATCCTTTCTCAAATTTAAATATAGAAGATAAATTAATGGATTATGGAGTGTGCAGTAAAAGAAAATTAACCCCTAGTTGGTGGGTTAAGGATGCTGCAATGAAAGTCTTAAATCTAAATTCACTAGATCTTAGAAGGGCATCAAAGGAATATTTACCTTATTACATAGGTGGTCACGCAAGAGAGTGTATAGGAGAGGCAATGATTGCCCAAAAACAGAATCTAGATGGAGCCATTCAAATATTTCCTATGGGCTGTATGCCAGAAATAATAACAAAAGCTATACTTCCTTCTATATCAAGGGATAAGGACTTTCCTATTATGAGTTTAGTTGTGGATGAAATGACTGGTGAAGGCGGATATGTTACTAGGATAGAAGCGTTTTTAGATTTGCTTGAGAGGAGACAAGAAAATGTATCACATGGGTGTTGATGTTGGTTCTGTAAGTACTGATGTTGTACTAATAGACAAAGATTTTAAAGTTGTTGAAAAAATATATTTACGAACTAAGGGTAGACCAATAAAGGCTGTACAGCAAGGCATAAAAATATTAAAGAATAAATATGAAAGCTTAGATATAGTTTCTGTAGGCACCACTGGAAGTGGGAGACATATAGCGTCAGTACTATTAGGAGGAGATGCAATTAAAAATGAGATTACTGCTCATGCTATTGCTGCTCTTCAAATGGATAAGGATGTAAGGACCATAATAGAAATCGGAGGACAGGATTCAAAAATAATAACCCTAAGAAATGGGATTGTAACTGATTTTGCTATGAATACAGTTTGTGCTGCAGGTACAGGTTCTTTTCTAGATAGGCAGGCAGAAAGATTAGAGATACCAATAGAGAAGTTTGGGGATTACGCTTTACTCTCTGATGTCCCTGTAAGAATTGCAGGGAGATGCGCAGTTTTTGCAGAATCAGATATGATTCATAAACAACAGTTAGGATATAATGAGGCAGATATTATAAGGGGCTTATGTGAGGCTTTGGTTAGAAATTATTTAAATAACGTAGGAAAGGGAAAGCAAATTCAGCAGAAGGTGTTTTTCCAAGGTGGTGTAGCAGCTAATGTTGGAATAAAAAAGGCTTTTGAGGAGGCACTTGGTTTAAACATAACTGTACCAGAGCATCATGGTGTTATGGGAGCTATTGGAGCAGCTATTATTGGAGCTGAGGCAGTAAAAAAGAAAGGAAAGACAGCATTTAGAGGTTTTAAGGTAGCGGAAGCTAAGTTTGTGTCAAGTAGTTTTGAATGTAAGAGTTGCCCTAATAGATGTGAGGTTGTAGATATAAAGGATAATGGTGCTATTGTAGGATGTTTTGGAGATAGGTGCGGAAAATGGAGCGAGAGAATGATTGTATAATATAAGATAATAGCTATTTTCCAATGTAACTACATGGAGAAGCCTGAAAATCAATTGATTTTCAGGCTTTTATATTTAACTTAAAATATAGTTATTAACAGCAAAACCAATCAAAGAAGGAACATTGATTTTGTTGAGGACACTGATTGCATCTATTACAACAACATTGCTTTACTGGATAGCATGTGCAGCAGCACTCTTCACATTTATGATGTTTATGGTGTTTGTGATGTTTGTGATGTTTTTTGCAGCAACAAGGGTCGCAGCAAGGTTCACAACATTTTTCACAGCAAGGTTTGCAACAAGGTTCGCAACATTGCTTGCAACAAGGAGTACAGCATGGTCTACAGCAGCTGTTAAAGTTTGAATTTCCACAGCCTTGCTTGCAGCCAAAGCCTCCTCTATTAAGACCACCTAAAAATAATAAAGGGAATAAAAATGAGCCTATCATTAAAGTCACCTCCGTATCTTAAGTCATGTAGCTTGTCTAAGGTGCAGATATCATGGAGTTAATATATTATATTCATGAATAATAAAATGTGTTAATAAATTAAATTTTAAAAGATAGAGAACTTTTTATTGACATGAAGTTTCAGCGTGGTATAATATAACACAATAACAAAATAGCATTAGATTAATATTTTAATTATAAAATTTTAAATTAAAAGTAATTTCTTTTAAGAATAAAGTAAATTACTCGGAGGAAAAATTATGAAAAATCTTATTAGAAAGGGAATTACAAGAGAATATTATTTTTATTTTAGCAACTGGGGCTTTTATTTTAGCGCTGGTTATTCTTCTTGTGAAAATTTAAAAATTCCAAATTCTAATGAGTTAAATAGAAATAAAAATTGACATTATTATACAGTTAGCTAAGTGAAAGTAATTGTAAACTTTTGTGAATAATAAAGAGGACTCATTATGGGGTTCTCTTTTTTTATAATAAATTTTAAACTGGGGGTTATTCTTATGATAATTATTATGAAGCCAAATGCATCAAAAGAAAGCATCGAAAGAATCAAGGAGGATATTGTGGAAAAGGGACTCGCTGTTCATGAATCTTACGGAGAACAGTACTGTATTATCGGTTTAGTTGGGGATACAAGTAAGGTTGATGCTGGTCAAATTGAAGCTAATGAAGATGTAGAAAAGATAATTAAAGTTCAAGAGCCATACAAGAAGGCTAACAGACTTTTTCATCCATTAAACTCAATTGTTCAGGTAGGAAATGAAACTATTGGAGGAGACAAAATTGCAGTTATGGCAGGTCCTTGTTCAGTAGAAAGCGAAGAGCAAATTATACAGTTAGCCAAGGATGTAAAAAATTCAGGGGCAGGATTTTTAAGAGGAGGAGCTTTCAAACCAAGAACTTCACCTTATAGCTTCCAAGGTATGGGACTTGATGGTTTAGAACTATTAAAGAAGGCAAGAGAGGCAACTGGACTTCCGATAGTAACTGAAATAATGTCACCTTACCTAGTAGAAAAGTTTGTAGAAGAGGTTGATGTTATACAAGTTGGGGCAAGAAATATGCAGAACTTTGACCTTCTAAAAGAACTTGGAAAAACAAAAACTCCTATTTTATTAAAAAGAGGATTATCAGCTACCTTTGAAGAATTTTTAATGTCAGCTGAATATATTATGTCTGAAGGAAACGAAAATGTAATCTTATGCGAAAGAGGTATAAGAACCTTTGAAACATATACAAGAAATACTTTAGACTTAAGTGCTGTACCGGTATTAAAGAAGCTTAGTCACTTGCCAGTAGTTATAGATCCAAGTCATGCAGGAGGATTATGGTGGTTAGTAGAACCTCTTGCTAAAGCTGCTGTAGCTGTAGGAGCAGATGGACTTATGATAGAGGTTCACAATAATCCAGCAAGAGCATTAAGTGATGGAGCACAATCATTAAAGCCTGAAAAATTTGATTCGTTAATGAAGAATTTATCAGTAATCGCAGGGGCGGTAGGAAGAAGCATTTAAAAAATTCTAGGGGGTTTAATATGGAGGATATAGATTTTAAAATCACTATTGTTGGGCTAGGGCTTATTGGAGGTTCATATGCTCTAGCCTTAAAAGAACTAAAGCCTTCAAAAATATATGGGGTAGATATAAATGAAGAGTCTTTAAGACTTGGAGAAGCTATGGGAGTTATAGATAAAGGGTATACTGATCCAAAGGAACCCTTAAGGGAGTCTGATTTAGTTATTATGTGCGTTTACCCAAAGCTAGTAAAGGAATTTATAAAGGATAATATGGACTATTTTAAGAAGAATGCAGTAATAACTGATGTTACGGGAATTAAAGGTCAGTTTGTAGAAGAGGTAAATGGACTTTTAAGAGGGGATATAGACTTTGTCTTTGCTCATCCAATGGCAGGTAGAGAATTTAGCGGTCTTGAATACGCATCAAAGGAAATATTTAAAGGAGCAAATTTTATTATTACTCCAACTGAGAGAAATAAAGAAGAGAATATTAATCTTATAGAAAATATTGCAATAAAACTGGGCTTTAAAAATATAGAAAAGGTAAAACCAGAAATCCATGATAGAATTATTGGATTTACAAGTCAATTACCTCATGTAATAGCAGTCTCTTTAGTTAATAGTGATAATTCAGGCTTAGATATGGGAAAGTTTACAGGGGACAGCTATAGGGATTTAACAAGAATAGCAAGGATAAACACAAAATTATGGTCAGAGCTATTTTTAGGAAACAAAGAAAACTTAATTAAGGAAATTAATGAATTTGAGCAAAATATAAAGGAATTAAAAAATGCAATAGAAAATGAGGATATTGAAGCTCTAAATAAAGTTTTAAGCAGAGCAAGTAAAAAAAGAGAGGAGATGTCCTAGTTGAAGGAAATCAGGGTTAATCTTTCAGAAAAAACCTATCCTATTTACATAGAAAAGGGTTTAATTTCAAACATAGGGGCAGAGATTAAAAAAATATATATAAATAAAAAAATTGCAATGATTACTGATAAAAATGTAGATAGTTTTTATGGGAAAAAGGTAAAAGAAAGCTTAGAAAATAGCGGCTTCACAGTGCTAAAAGTTGTATTAGAGCCAGGGGAAAAGAGTAAATCAATTGAAACCTTGCTAAGGGTTTATGATGAGCTATTGGATTTTGAAATAACTAGAGGAGACTTAATAATCGCTCTTGGAGGAGGAGTAATTGGGGATTTAACTGGTTTTGCAGCAGCAACCTTATTAAGAGGAGTTCCTTTTATTCAAATACCTACATCTCTTCTAGCCCAAATAGATAGCAGCATAGGTGGCAAAGTAGCAGTGGATTTACCTAAGGGTAAAAATTTAGTTGGTAGCTTTTATCACCCTGAGGCAGTCTTTGTAGATCCAGAAATGTTAAATACTTTAGAAGATAAGCAGTTGTATGATGGAATGGGAGAGGTAATAAAATACGGTTGCATAAAGGATAAGGAATTATTTAATAATTTATTAGGATATAAAGATAAAGAAGAGCTTATGAGCAACATGGACTATATAATTTACACCTGCTGCGGTATAAAAAAAGAAATAGTTGAAATAGATGAAAAGGATACTGGAGATAGGATGCTTTTAAACTTTGGGCATACTATAGGGCATGCTATTGAAAAATATTTTAACTATGAAACCTATACTCATGGGGAAGCGGTAGCCTTAGGAATGTATGCAATTACAAAGAAAAGTGAAGCCATGAACATAACCAAGAAAGGTTCCAGTGAACTAATAAAAGAAATTTTGAAAAAGTATAACTTAGAATATGAAATACAGATACAGGATAAAGAAAAAATACTAAAGACCATAGCCTTAGACAAGAAGAGTAAGGGAAACCACATAAGCTTAGTACTAATTAAGGATATTGGAGAAAGCTATTTGCATAAAATGCCAAAAGAAATGGTTGCGGATTTTATATAAAACAAAAGGAGATGAGAGTGCTTGGATAATATAAAAATCACCCCATCACCCTTAAAGGGAGAGATAAATATTCCCCCTTCAAAGAGTTTAGCCCATAGAGCAGTAATATGCTCAGGATTATCAGCGGGAATAAGCAATATTGATAATATCATTTATTCTGAGGATATTAAGGCAACTATTAAGGGAATGGAAAGCTTTGGGGTTAAAGTGGAAGAAAAAGTGGGGAATAAGGATGAAATAATTAAAGCTCTTAAAGTTGAAGGTACAAGAAGACTTAAGGTTGTAGAGGATACTATAGATTGCATAGAATCTGGTTCCACCATAAGATTTTTAATTCCTCTAGCATTGCTTACTGGGGAAGAAGTAACCTTTAAGGGGAGGGGAAAGCTAGTCTCAAGGCCAATGAATATATATTATGAATTGTTTAAGAGCCAGGGCATAAGCTATGAAAATAATTCCGGAAATTTGCCTCTTAAGGTAAAAGGTAAGCTAAAGCCAGAAACTTACAAGGTAAAAGGGAATGTAAGCTCTCAGTTTATAACAGGACTTATGTTTGCATTACCTCTTTTAGATGGAGACTCAAGAATAGTTGTTACTACTGAATTAGAATCCAAAGGTTACGTGGATTTAACAATGGATTCTATGAAAAAGTTTGGAGTAGAAATAGAAAATAAAGATTATAAAGAGTTTTATATAAAAGGAAATCAAAAGTATTTAAATAGAGACTACAGGGTAGAAGGTGATTTTTCACAGGCAGCCTTTTGGATAGTGGCAGGAATTTTAGGAGCTAATGTAAAGTGCAAAGACTTAAATATAAATTCACTTCAAGGGGATAGAGCAATACTAGATATAGTTAAGAAGATGGGAGCAAACCTAGAGATTAAAGAAGACTACATTGAAGTTAAAGCTTCAGAAACTAAAGGAATAGTAATTGATGCTTCTGAATGTCCGGATTTAGTTCCTGTACTATCAGTTTTAGCAGCCTTAAGTGAAGGAACAACTAGAATAATAAATGCGGAAAGAGTTAGAATAAAAGAATGTGATAGATTAAAGGCTATGGCAACGGAGCTTAATAAAGTTGGAGCTGAAGTGGAAGAGACCGCTGATGGACTTATAATAAAAGGAAAGAAAAGCTTAAAGGGTGGAATTGTAGATAGCTGGAATGACCATAGAATAGCAATGGCAATGGCGGTGGCATCAATTAAGTGTGAAGAACCTCTAATTATAACAGACAGTAAGGCAGTTAAAAAATCTTATCCTCATTTTTGGGAGGATTTTGTAAAGTTGGGTGGTGTAATAAATGAGTGGAGTATGGGGCAATAAAATAAAGTATTCCATATTTGGAGAGTCTCATGGAAATGCAATTGGAATTACTATTGATGGACTTCCTTCAGGAGTTCAGCTGGATATAGAAGAGATAAATAGAGAAATGAGAAGAAGAGCTCCGGGAAAGAATAAATTTTCAACATCAAGACAGGAAAAGGACGAATTTGAAATTCTAAGTGGGTATTTTAATGGTAAAACTACTGGAACGCCACTTTGTGCAATAATAAGAAACAGCGATCAACACTCAAAGGATTATGAGAAGACAAAAAATTTAATGAGACCAGGGCATGCTGATTATACTGGATTTGTAAAATACGGTGGCTATAATGATTATAGGGGAGGGGGACATTTTTCAGGAAGAATTACCGCCCCAATAGTTATTGCAGGAGCCATAGCAAAGCAGGTATTAAAGGAAAAGGGAATAATAGTTGGAAGTCATATAAAGAGTATAGGAACTGTGGAAGATAACTTTTTTCAAGAAGTAGATTTAAACAATTCATTACTAGAAAGTCTTTCATGCCTAGAGTTTCCAACACTTAATGAAGAAAAAGCTTCAGCAATGAAGGAAGAAATATTAATAGCTAGAGAAGATAAGGACTCTGTAGGAGGAATTGTGGAGTGTGCTATTTTAAATCTTCCAACAGGAATTGGCTCTCCTTTCTTTGGATCTGTGGAAAGTATTTTAAGCTCTCTTTTATTTTCGATTCCTGCTGTAAAGGGAGTTGAATTTGGAGCTGGATTTAGTATAAGCAAAATGAAGGGTTCAGAAGCCAACGACCAGTTTTACATAGAAGAAGATAAGATTAAAAATTACACAAATAATAATGGAGGAATTTTAGGAGGGATAACTAGCGGAATGCCAGTAATATTCAGAGCAGCCTTTAAACCAACTCCTTCCATAGCAAAAGAACAAAAAACCGTGGATATACAAGAAAAAAAACAAACTACAATAGAAATTCATGGAAGACACGATCCTTGTATTGTTCAAAGAGCAGTTCCTGTAGTAGAGGCAGTAGCTGCAATGGGAATACTGGAAATGCTTTAATTTAATAGGAGGAGTTAGCTTAATGGATGCTTTAGAAAATGTAAGAAGAGAAATAGATTCAATAGACAGCCAACTAGTAGAATTATTTGAAAAGAGAATGGAGGCTGTCTTAAAGGTAGCTCAATATAAGAAAGAAAATAACATTCCAATTTTAAATAAAAATAGAGAAGAAGAAGTAATTAAAAGGAATCTTCAAAAGGTAAAGAATAGAGTTTTTGAAAAGCCCGAGGAAGAATTCTTAAAAAGCATAATGAACGTAAGCAGAAAGCTTCAAGCAAGAGAAATTTTTGAGTATAATATATATTCTCAAGAAAATCATGAAAGTAGATTAGAATATACTGTAGCTAATGAAGCAACCTGCCTTCCTAAGAGAGAAGACATTACAGCGGGTTTTCAAGGAGTTGCTGGTGCCTTTGGAGAAGAAGCTTTAATTGGGCATTTTGGAAACAAAGTCACTGTTAAAAATTTCAGTGAATTCGAGGATGTATTTATAGCTTTAAAAAATAACGAAGTTGATTATGGAGTTTTGCCTATTGAAAATTCATCTACAGGGGGAATATCTGAGGTTTATGATCTTATAAGAAAATACGGTTTCTTTATTGTTGGAGAGAGAATACTAAGGGTAAATCATAATCTTATTGGACTTAAAGGAGCAAAACTTGAAGACATAAAAGAAGTTTATTCCCATCCTCAGGGATTACAGCAGTGTAGAGAATTTTTAAGAAGCCATCCTACTTGGGAATGCATTCCTTATAGAAATACTGCAGCCAGTGCTGAAATGATAAAAAATGAAAATAATAAAGAAAAGGCGGCCATAGGTAGCAGAAGAGCAGCAGAAGCACATGACTTAGAGGTTATAGAACCTAATATTAATTATAATAAAAATAATTACACTAAATTTATAATAATAGGTAAAAATCTTGAACTTGAAAAAGATTATAATAAAATTACTATTATTCTTTCACTTCCACATAAAGCAGGTGCCCTTTACAATATTTTAAGTATTTTTACTGAGAATAATTTAAGTATGGTAAAAATTGAATCAAGACCAATTGTAGGCAAATCCTTCGAATACTTCTTCTATATTGATTTTGAAGGAAATCTTGAAGATAAAAATGTGAAAGAGACAATAAGATCTATTAGAGATAATAGTTATGACTTCAAACTTCTTGGAAATTACAAAGCTCATAATACAAATGATTAACTATAGTAAGGTGAGGTGTAGATATTGAAAAGCTTATATGGACTTTTAGGAGAAAAATTAACCCACAGCTTTTCACCCCAAATTCATACATTGATATTTAAGGAGCTACAGCTAGAGGGCTATTATCATCTGTTTGAAGTGGATAAAACAAAGCTCTTTGAAGCTGTGGAAGGGTTTAAAGCCCTAAAGGTTAATGGAATAAATGTAACTATTCCATATAAGATTGATGTAATGAAATATTTAGACGAGATTTCAGAGGAAGCTAGGGCTATAGGAGCAGTTAATACTATTTGTTTTAAGGATGGGAAAACAAAGGGATACAATACAGATTATTATGGCTTTGGTATGATGCTAGATAAATTTGGTATTAAAGCAGAAGGTAACGAAGCCATAGTCCTTGGAACTGGTGGAGCTGCAAAGGCAGTAATTCAGTACCTTTTAGATAAAAACGTAGGAGATATAATCTTAGCAACAAGAAACAAAGCTGAGGGAAAAAGTAAATTTAAAGATTTAAAGGTAATAGACTATGAAGAAATTAATCATATAAAAAATGGTGGAATAGTTATAAATTCTACTCCGGTAGGAATGTATCCAAAAGTTGATAATTCACCACTATCAAAAGATCAAGTTGGAAAGTTTAATGCAGTAGTAGATTTAGTATATAACCCAAGGGAAACCCTACTTATAAAACATGCAAAAGAACAAAACATTAAAGCGATAAACGGTTTATACATGTTAGTAGGGCAAGCTGTTAAAGCAGAGGAACTGTGGAATTGTGTAAAAATCAAAGAAGAAATTGTTGATAAAATATATAAAGAGATAGATAGTTTGTTTTAAGGGTGGAAGTGACAATGAACAATTTAAATAAAAATATAGTTTTAATAGGAATGCCTGGATGTGGGAAAACAACAGTTGGAACAGAGTTGTCTAAGAGGTTAGACATACCATTTTGTGATATAGATGAATACATAGTAACGAATGAAGGAAAAAGTATTCCAGAGATTTTTGAAAAAGGTGAGGAATACTTTAGACAAATAGAAACTAGAGCAGTAGCCGAAGTATCGGACACATATCCTCAGATTATATCCACAGGTGGAGGAGTTGTAAAAAAAACTGTTAATATAGAAATTCTGAAGAAAAATGGAGTAATATTTTTCATTAATAGGGCACTAGAGGATATAGCTAATGATGTAGATATTAAGACCAGACCACTGCTAAAGGATGGTACTGAAAGGCTTTATGAGCTTTTCAAAGAAAGAGAAGCACTTTACAAGAATTATTGCCATTATGAAGTTGATAATAAAAGCTTAGAGGAATGTTTGAAAAAGATAATTGCTATAATTGGTTATTAAAAAAGGAGCTGAGTTTCTTGAGAATACTAGTAATAAACGGACCCAACATAAATATGTTAGGTATAAGAGAAAAACACATTTATGGTGCAATGAATTATGAAAATATGTGTAAGCATATAAAGGAAAAATCATCTGAATTATCGGTAGAGGTTGAAATAGTCCAAAGCAATATAGAAGGAGAAATTATTAACTTCATTCAAGGAGCTTATGATAAATACGATGGAATTGTAATAAATCCGGGAGCTTATACACACTATAGTATAGCAATTTACGATGCACTAATGTCCATAGATATACCAAAAGTGGAAGTACATATTAGTAACATTCATAAAAGAGAAGAATTTAGACATAAATCAGTTACAGCAGCGGCCTGTGTAGGGCAAATATGCGGTTTTGGAATATACGGATATGTAATGGGTATAAATGCACTATTTGAGGAATTCCATAAGAATAATAAGTAAAACAATATATTAAATCTTAAAAAGCTTTAAATAATCTCCCGAGATTATTTAAAGCTTTTTTTACAGTATTTGTATTGACATAAATATAGATAGACTGTATAATATACTATCTTATAAAATACTATTATATCATATAAATTAAGTAATGTCAATATATTTATTTATTATTTTAGGGGGTAATATTATGGAAAATAACAAATCTAGTGTTACAGCATTAATAACTGCTTATGGGAGGGCTTATCATTCTATAAATGAGTGGCCTAAAATTTTTGATGATTTTCTTGCAAAAGAACTAATTGAAGAAGAATATGAAAGTATTAGCTACAACCTGGCAGCCAGCATAAACTTTTTTTCACCAGAGAAAGCAGAGCTTTGTAAGGATAAAGAATCAGCTTTAAAAGCAGTTATTCAAAATCAGATAGCACCTATTTCCTTATCCCGCAGTAGATATTCAGAGAGTATGTTAGAACTTGCTATAAAATTTGGGGTAAAGCAGTATGTTATTTTAGGAGCGGGGTTTGACACCTTTGCATTTCGTAATAAGGAATTATTAAAGCATATTGATATTTTTGAGTTAGATCATCCTGCTACACAGGAGTTGAAATTGAGCCGAATTAAAAAGGCTGGATGGGAAATACCTAAAAACCTACATTTCATAACAGTTGATTTTTCAAAAGATAATTTTGTTGAAGAAATAAAAAAATCAACCTTTGACACTAATAAATTAAGCTTTTATAGCTGGCTTGGAGTTACCTATTATTTGAGTCGGGAAGAAATATTAAATACATTAAAGGGTATAGGGAATATTTCGAAAAAGGGTAGCTCAATTATTTTTGATTATCCAGATGAAAGTATATTTGATGATGAAAAACCAACTAGGCGAGTAAAAAATATGATATATGCAGCTATGCAAAATGGTGAACCTATGAAAAGTTCATTCTCATGCAAGGAATTAGTCTCAGATTTAGAAAAGGCAGGTTTTCTACTTTATGAACACCTTACTCCAAGTGAAATTGACGAGAAATATTTTAAAGGTAGAAATGATGATTATCATGCCTTTGAAAATGTAAATTTTGCATTGGCAGTAAAGGAATAAGGTTTTAGATTTGATTAGTGGTAAGAAAACTTATAAAGTAGCTTGCCCTGGGGCAAGCACTTTATCTATTTATTATACTTCTTAAATAAATCATCAAGAGCTTCTCTTAGGAGAAATGCCTCAGTTCTATCATTTGCCTTGGAAAGTCTAGAGAGTCTGTCAAGCTGAGTTTTTGTGAAGTAGCTAGATTTTAGAACCATGCTTTCTACTTCTGAAAGACATATTCTATTTTTACCTAATTCTTTTGCTCTAAATAAAGCACTATCAGCTACTCTGAAAAGCTCAATTACATTCTTAGCATCCCTTGGATAACTTGCCACTCCAAAGCTTAAAGTAAAATAAATATTCTCTTCTTCAGCATCGCTTAAAGTAAATGTATTATCAGATAAATATCTCCTTATTTCTTCTAGTTCCATAAAACTTCTCTCGGCACCTTTTTTTACAAGTAGAATATTAAATTCATCTCCGGTTCTGCAAATAATATCTGTAGAAGATAGATTTTTATTTAAAATTGAAGTGAGTTTTTTTATAACTTCGTCACCAATAGAATTACCATGTAAATTATTTATATTTGTAAAATCGTCGATATCAGCCACTACCAAACTAAATGGACCCTCATTTTTGGATAGCAATTCTTCTATTTTAGATACTAAATATTCTTTTGAAGCAAGTGTTCTTTTCATAAGTAATCTCCATATATAATCATTAATCGTATAATCCTATAATTTATTATACTAGCATTAACATATATATGCGTCAATATATATATGCAAACTTACTTGCTGCATTTTTTCAACTTAACGTGCTTATAGGATGTTTAAGCACAATATAGACATATGTATAATTACATATATATGTTGACATATATATATTAACATGATATGCTCATTATAAATGGTAACTATATGGAAAAAATAAAAAAATAATTACGCTGAATCAATTTGAGCGGGAGAACCAATTTTTAGGGGTGAATCTTATCGTTATGATAAGTAGGGTTAATTTCTTCGACCCGAATCCGTCAGCTAATCTCGTAAGCGTTGAAGGGAAGTTGTTTTTCAATACTTTGCATCATACTTTTTTTGGTATGTATGTTAATAATGGGATTTGATAAGCTGTAGAGACTTCTCTACAGCTTAATATTTTTTTGATAATAATTAATTAAGGGGGATTATCATGATAAGAGTATGTTTAATTGGTATTGGTAAGACAGGAAAAGAAATTGCAAAATTAGTATCTCAACGAAGTGATATGAAGCTTGTATCAGCTATATGTAGTCCTGGCAGTAATAAAAAACATAAGGATTTAGGCGAAGTAATTGGAATCAATGAAACTGGTATTAGAATAGAGGAAGCTAACAAATTAGGGGAATCTATATTGAGATGTAAGCCAGATGTTGTAATTGACTTTTCTAGTCCAGAAGCTACATTAAAAAATGCAGAAATAGTATCAAAGATGAAAGTCAACATGGTCATTGGAACCACTGGTTTCTCAGAATTAGCATTAAAAAGGCTAGAACATTTAACTGTTAGCAATAATATAGGAATAGTTTATGCTCCAAATATAACTCTTGGAGTAAATGTAATGATGATTTTAACCAAATTAGCTTCTGTTTTATTAAATAACTATGATTTTCAAATTTCTGAAATTCATCATAGAAATAAAAAAGATATACCTTCTGGTACAGCATTAAAAATACGTAAGGAAATTGAGGATGGATTAGTATATCAGGGAAAAGATATTTTTCAAGAGAAAATTCCTATAAATTCTGTGCGTGCCGGCGGTGTAGTTGGAAAACATGAGGTATTAATTGTTGGAGAAAATGATTGTATTACCATTTCCCATGAATCCTATTCACGAAAGGTTTTTGCAGCTGGTGCAATTTATGCAGTAAATTTTATACAAGACAAAATTGGATTTTATGAGATGAGAGATGTGTTATGTTTATCGAAAGTTATTGAAGATTTATATAAAGGTGAAAATAAACAAAACTTTAATAATATTGAAGAAATAGCAGCGGTGGATATGGAAGGTGATTCTATGGCGGTAGATAATATTTGTTAATGTTAATTTTTGAATGGGGGGATTTATATTGAAAAGAAACTATAGAGATATAGAAATGTGGAAGAATGTTACAGAAAGCCAGTGGAATAGTTGGGAATGGCAAATGGCTAATAGAATTACAACACTAGAGCAATTGAAACAAGTTGTTAATCTTACTAAAGAAGAAAAAGATGGATTAAGTACTAGTCTTAATAAATTAAAAATGGCAATAACTCCTTACTATGCAACACTAATTGATGTAGATGACTATAATTGTCCTATTAGAAGGCAAGCTATTATGACCATTCACGAAACAAAAGTATCTGAACATGATAGCTGCGATCCCTTGCATGAAACTTTTGATTCTCCTGTCCCCGGACTTACACACAGGTATCCAGATAGAGTTCTTCTCCTTATTACTGAACAATGCTCAATGTATTGCAGGCATTGTACAAGAAGACGTTTTGCAGGAAATGAAGACAAGTCTTTATCCATCAGTAATATGTTAAAAGCTATTGAATATATAAAAAATCATAAGGAAGTAAGAGATGTACTGATATCAGGTGGTGATGCATTGTGTGTTTCTGATGAAAAACTTGAATTTATACTACAAAAATTAAGGGAGATAAAGCATATTCAGGTTATAAGAATTGGAACTAGGACTCCAGTTGTTATGCCACAAAGAATAACTGATAATCTCTGTAATATAATAAAAAAGTATTATCCAGTTTGGATTAATACACATTTTAACCATCCAAAGGAAATGACTGAAGATTCAATGCGAGCTTGCAAAATGCTTGCAGATGCTGGTATTCCATTGGGAAATCAGTCTGTACTATTAAAAAATATAAATGACTGCCCTTATATTATGAAGAGCCTTGTTCATAAGCTAGTGATGAATAGAGTAAGGCCATATTATATATATCAATGTGATTTATCAGAAGGAATTGAACATTTTAGAACTCCAATTTCAGTTGGCATAGAAATTATTGAACTTTTACGTGGGCACACATCGGGATTTGCAGTACCTACTTTTGTGGTCGATGCTCCAGGGGGTGGGGGTAAAATACCAATTAATCCTCAGTATCTAATTTCACAATCAAATGAGAAGTTAATACTTAGAAACTATGAAGGTGTATTATGCACTTATACTGAACCTTCTGATAAAACCCATGAATGCGTAGATTGTGGAATATGTAATGAATTTAAGAAACATGATTATAAAGGATTAGAAAAACTTTTTAGAGATGAAAGAGTCTGCTTAACTCCTAAAAGTAATGTTAGGATGAAAAGGAGGAAAGAATTTATTGAAGCTAGATAAATGCAATTTAAATAACTATTATTACACTAAAGTAGATAGCACAAAAATATATGTGGATTACCCTAATAAACGTGTAAAAATCATTGACACTAATAATATATCACTTAAAACTTTAAAAACAATAATTGACTTTTCAACAGAGCAAAATTTAGATAAAATTATATGCAATTGTGATATGGAATCTATTAAAATTTTTAATGAAGCAGGATTCAGCATGGAAGGAAGAATTCATGGTTATTTTAAAGGGCAAAATGCATTCTGTGTGTCTTATTTTTTAAGCAGTCAAAGGAAAATTTCTAGTAATCTACATATAGAAGAGCTATTAGTAGAACAATGCTTAGAACTAAAAGATGCTTTTATATATGAGAGTAATAAATCCGAATACTGTATAAGAGATGCAGAAGAAAAGGATATAAAGGAAATGGTAAAACTATTTTCTGTAGTATTTTCAGCCTATCCTTCACCAGTTTATAATGAAGAATATTTAATGGAAACTATGAATGGAAATGTTTTATATAAAGTTGCTGATCATAATGGGAAAATAGTTGGAATAGCTTCAGCAGATATGGACAAAGATAACTTAAATGCGGAAATAACTGACTGTGCCACTTATCCAGATTATAGAGGTAAAGGTATATTATCTAACATTATTTATTCTTTAGAGTTAGATCTGAAGAAGAAAGGATTTATTACTCTATATAGTTTATGTAGAGCAATAAATCCAGGCATTAATATTGTATTAAGTAAACACAATTACAAATTTACTGGTAGGTTGATAAATAATTGTAATATATGTGGTGCTTTTGAGGATATGAATATTTGGATAAAAAATATCAGTATATAGTCATAAAGGAATCCCTAAAAATAAAATGTGGTATAATATTTATAATGTAAAAAAGGAATTATGCCAAAGGAGATAATATGGAAATTACTAATTGGGTAAAAATTATATTGGATTCTCTTTATGACGGAGTTTTAATAGCAGATAAAGAATTTATAGTAAAATATATAAATCCTTCATATACAAGGATAACTAAAGTAGAAGCCAAGGATATAATAGGGGAATCTTTGTTAGCTATAAGGCCAGGGGCAAGGCTGCCCCATGTAATAAGAAATGGAGAAAAGCAATTAAGAATACAAAGAAAAGAGGGCAATATAGAATATGTAGTTAATATGGCTCCTATTATAGAAGATGATCAAATAATTGGAGGAATATCAATTTTAAACGAAATTACCGATGTGTATAAACTTTCCGAAGAACTAAATAAATCAAATATAACAATTCAAAGGCTTAAAAGACAAGTAAAAAGCATTGAACAAGCAAAATACAATTTTGATAATATTATATCTAAGGATGAAACTTCTATTGAAGTGAAATCCTTAGCTAAAAAGATAGCAATCACTGATTCAAATGTGCTTATTACTGGAGAAAGTGGTACAGGAAAAGAATTATATGCAAGTTCAATACACAATGGAAGTTATCGGAAGGAAGGACCTTTTATTGCGGTAAATTGTGCATCTTTTGAAGGGAATTTGCTAGAAAGTGAGATATTTGGATACGAAGAGGGAGCTTTCACAGGCGCAAGGAAGGGTGGAAAAATAGGATTATTTGAATTAGCTGACGGAGGGACCTTATTTTTAGACGAAGTATCTGAGATAGGGTATGGACTTCAGGCAAAACTTTTGAGAGTACTGCAGGAGGGGACTATAAGGCCTATAGGAGGCTTAAGAGAAAAAACTTTAAATGTTAGAATTATTGCAGCTACAAATAAGAAGCTTGAAAATATGATAACGGAAGGGAAATTTAGAGAAGACTTATATTACAGGGTGGCAGTAATCCCTATAAACATTCCCCCTCTAAGAGAGAGAAAAGAGGATATAAAACCTCTTGTAAAGCATTTTATAAATGAACTATCTAATAAAACTAGGAGATATGTAGAAATAACTAATGATGCAATGAATATGCTATTAAGCTATCCTTGGCCTGGTAATATTAGAGAACTTAAGAATACAATAGAGTTTGCTTCAAATATGACAGATGATTGTATTATTACGCCAGATAATCTTCCTAAGATAATTCAAAGGGAAGGAATAAAGAAAAATCTTGTTAAATTAAAATCTCTTGAAGAAGTTATAAGAGAAGCAGAGGCAAAGGAGATAAGAAAGGCTATTCTTATTTATGGAGACACTGTAGAGGGAAAGAAAAAAGTAGCTAAAGCATTAGATATATCATTAGCTACCTTATATAATAAATTAAAGTAAACTAAAAAATAATATCAAGGATATTTCTAAAATGTTAGAAATTATGATATGAAGATTCTAATATTTTAGAATTCATATTAGCATAGAGGGATTAAATAATCCCTCTTATTTTATTTCATAATAATAGTTAAAGATTTATAAAAACTTAGAAAGTAAATATACATTTCTACATAATTTATGACTAGAAAGCAGGAAATAAGCTATTTTAAAGATCTTTTTTAATGATTAAACTTGGCATAGAGATTGCTAATAATATTGTTAAAATTATAACTTTAAATTTTAAGGAGGTATTATTTATGTTAGCATTACTTGGATTTATTACAATTATAGCCTTATTAGCAGTTATCATGACTAAAAAGGCTACGCCGGTATTAGCATTAATAGTTATTCCAGTAATAACAACTTTAATTGGCGGTTCTGGATTTCAAATCGGTAAGTTTATTACAGATGGAGTTAAGTCTATAGCACCTACAGGAACAATGTTTATTTTTGCTATACTATTCTTTGGCATCCTAACTGATGCTGGAACCTTTGACCCTATTATCAATAAGGTTCTTAAAGTTGTAGGTAAAGATCCTGTTAAAATCACAATAGGTACTGGAATATTGGCTATGCTTGTGCATTTAGATGGTTCAGGTGCAGTTACATTTCTAGTTACTGTGCCAGCTATGCTTCCTTTATATGATGCTCTTGGAATGAGAAGGACAACTTTAGCAACTGTAGTAGCACTGTCTGCTGGAGTTATGAACATCCTTCCATGGGGAGGACCAACAATAAGAGCAGCTACATCCCTAAAGGTATCTGTTACAGAATTATTTAATCCTCTTCTTATACCTGTTATTGTAGGAATTATATTTGTACCATTTGTAGATTATAGACTAGGTAAAATGGAAAAATCAAGAATTAGCCATGAAAATACAACTGATGTAAACGTTGATAGAAGAATAGATGAAGAAAAGGCAAAGCTAGCTAGGCCTAAATTATTTATTGTAAATATTATCACTATTGTAGTAGCTATTGCCTTACTGATTAGTGATAAGCTTCCACCAACTGTTGTATTTATGATAGCTTTCTCTATTTCTATGATGATTAACTATCCAAGTGTGAAAGATCAAAGAGAAAGAGTTGATGCCCATGCCAAAGAAGCTCTTATGATGGCAAGTATACTTTTTGCAGCAGGTGCATTCATAGGAATTATGCAAAATTCAGGAATGATAAAAGAAATGGCAAGTGTCATAGTATCAATAATACCTGAATCTTTAGGAAGATATATAGCAATCATTACTGGTGTCATATCAATGCCAGCAAGTTTATTATTTGATCCAGATTCATTCTACTTTGGTATACTTCCAGTACTTTCAGAAGCAGCTAAAGCCTTTGGAGTTTCTGGTGTAAATGTAGGTAGAGCAGCAATTCTAGGACAAATGACAACAGGATTTCCTATAAGCCCATTAACTGGCGCTACATTTTTACTTATAGGACTTACAGGAGTTGACCTTGGAGAGCATCAAAAGAAAACTATTCCATATGCATTTGCAACTACTATTGTAATGTTAATAGCGGCACTAATAGTAGGAGCAATAAAATTATAAACACAAGATATATAAAGAAATAAAATTATTTAAGGAGGTTTGCTAAATGAAAACAATTCGTATAGGATCAGGAGCTGGATATGCTGGTGATAGGATAGAGCCAGCAGTAGAGCTTATGGAGAAAGGAAATTTAGATTATATAGCTTTTGAATGTTTAGCAGAAAGAACTATAGCTATAGCTCAAGAAGAAAAACTTAAAAACCCAGAGAAAGGTTATAATAATCTTTTAGAAAACCGTATGGAGAAAGTGCTTCCATTATGTTCAGAAAAGCATATAAAAATTATAACTAATATGGGGGCTGCTAATCCTTATGCAGCAGTTAGAGCCATAAAAAGAATAGCTGAAGAAAAAGGAGTTAGAGGTTTAAAAATAGCAGCAGTGCTAGGGGATGATATCTTTGATTCTATAGATAAATACATGAATTATAATATTTTAGAATTAGGAGAAAAGTTAAAAACTTTAGAAGGTAAAATAGTTTCAGCTAATGCTTATTTAGGTGTAGATGGAATTGTAGAAGCCTTAAGAAATGGTGCAGATATTATAGTAACAGGACGTGTTGCAGATCCTGCTTTATTCCTTGCTCCTATTATATATGAGTTTGGATGGGATATTAATGATTATAACTTAATTGGAAAGGGCATAATGACAGGGCACTTGTTAGAATGTGCTGCTCAAGTATGTGGTGGATATTTTGCAGATCCTGGATATAAAGATGTTCCAGATACATGGAATGTAGGCTTCCCAATAGCAGAAGTTAGTGAAAATGGAGATGTTGTTATAACAAAAGTTGAAGATACAGGAGGATTAGTCAGTACTGCCACTTGTAAAGAACAAATAATTTATGAAATTCATGATCCATCAGCGTATATTACTCCAGATGGAATAGCAGATTTTACAAAGATTACTATGGAACAAGTGGGTAAAGATAGAGTTCTTATTAAAGGAGCGACTGGAAGAGAGAAGACTGAAACCTTAAAGGTTAGTGTGGGATATATGGACTGCTTTATTGGTGAAGGTGAGATCAGCTATGGAGGTTCAGGTGCTTATGAAAGAGCTAAGTTAGCTGGAGAAATAGTTAAAAAAAGACTGGATTATATTGATGCAGATATAGAGGAGCTTAGGATAGATTATATTGGATTAAACTCTTTATATAAAGACTATATAAGTGATTCTATGGTAAATGACAGAACTCAATTAGGTGAAGTTAGATTAAGAGTATCAGGAAGAACAAAAGATAGAAAAAATGCTGAATTAATAGCAAATGAGGTAGAAGCTCTTTATACTAATGGACCATCCGGTGGTGGTGGAGCCATGAAGTCTGTAAAACAAATAGGGTCCATAGCATCTATATTTGTACCACGTAGTGATATTAAAATAGAAGTTCTTTATGAGGAGGTATAAGCATATGAAATTAAAAGAAATAGCACATTCAAGAACCGGAGATAAAGGCAATATATCAAATATATCTTTAATAGCATATAAAGAAGAAGATTATCAATTACTTTTAGAAAAAGTTACACCTGAACGTGTAAAAGAATGGTTCAAAGACATTGTTAAGGGGGAAGTCAAAAGATATGAACTTCCTAACCTTGGAGCATTAAATTTTGTTATGGATAAAGCATTAGGCGGAGGAGTAACTAGATCTCTAGCTATTGATAAACATGGTAAGAGTCTTAGTTCAGCATTACTTGAAATGGAGATATAGATATATGAAAAAAATAAAAACTATAGAAGAGGCCTTGGAATGTGCTAAAGATAATATGAGCATAATGATAGGTGGATTTCTAGGAGTTGGTACACCAGAGGCATTAATTGATGGGCTAATAGAAAAAGAAGTTAAAAATCTCACTATTATTTCCAATGATACAGCTTTTCTAAATGTAGGAGTAGGGAAATTAATAGAAAAGAAAGTAGTAAAAAAACTTTTAGTATCTCACATAGGTACTAATCCTGAGACTGGAAGGCAAATGAATTCAGGAGAAATAGAAGTAGAACTTATTCCACAAGGAACTTTGGCGGAAAGAATTAGAGCTGTTGGAGCAGGCTTAGGGGGCTTTCTAACACATACAGGCATAGGAACTTTAGTGGAAGAAGGCAAACAAAAGATAGAGATAGATGCTAAAGAATATATATTAGAGCTTCCTATAAAAGCAGATATTGCTCTTGTTTATGGCTCTAAAATTGATAAAAAAGGGAATATATACTACGATAAAGCAGCAAGAAATTTTAATCCTTTAATGGCTTCAGCGGCAGATATAGTTATAGCTGAAGCAGAAGAAATAGTTGAAGTTGGGGAAATAAATCTTAATGATGTTATGACCCCAGGAATCTTTATAGATGCTATTGTTAAAGGAGGGAAATAAGTTGGATAGTGCTTATATAAAAGAAATTATTTCAAAGAGAGTTGCTAAAGAGTTTAAAGACGGAGATGTAGTGAACCTAGGTATTGGTCTTCCAACTATGGTAGCAAACTATGTTTCAAAGGATATAGATGTTGTATTTCAATCAGAGAATGGAATTATAGGAATAGGACCATCAGCAGAAAAAGGACAAGAAGTAAAAAATCTAGTTAATGCTGGAGGAGTTCCAATAACCTTAATGCCAGGAGCAGCATTCTTTGATAGTGCAGATTCATTTGGAATTATTAGAGGTGGACATGTAGACGCTACGGTTTTAGGAGCTCTTCAAGTGGATGAAAAAGGTAATCTTGCAAACTGGATGATACCGGGTAAAAAAGTTCCTGGTATGGGGGGAGCTATGGATTTAGTTGTGGGAGCAAAGAAGGTAATAGTAGCAATGACTCATACAGCTAATGGAAGTATAAAAATTCTTAAAGAATGTGATTTACCTTTAACTGCTAAAGAACAAGTAAATTTAATTGTTACTGAAATGGCAGTAATGGAGGTAACAAAAGAAGGATTAGTTTTAAAAGAGATAAATCCCAAGTATACCATAGAACAGGTTCAATCTCTAACGGAAGCAAAATTGACTATACCAGAAGAATTGGAAGTTATGAAAATTTAATATCTATTAAGTTCAAATAAAAAGTCTATAAATCAACTTTTATTTGAAAAAATCATTTTAAGAAGGACTGTTGCACAATAGAAAATAAATTCTATGTGCGCAGCACCTTTTATTTTTCATATAAAAAAATGGGCTCCGAGGAACCCACTCAGGCTGTTGATAAAATATGTTTATCAACAGCCTTTTACATTTATTACAAAAATGATTTTTTATGTTTGTGCAGAATGCAAATATAAATCTAAATGTTTAACTTCTGATAAAGCTAGCTACAGAACTGTTAGGCGTCACATTTGGGAAGAATATAAGGTAGAAATGATGACTATCCTGCCTTTGAAAATGTAAATTTTGCATTGGCAGTAAAGGAGTAAAGCACTAAAATGAATTTATATGTAGCTATGTTAATAATTTGAAGTAGGGAAGAATATTCTGTATAATTGAATAAAAAATATAATGTTCATTTTACTTGGTATGTAAAATATGCAAAAACCTTATACTGAATAGGGCATAGCGGAGGAACATATTTTTAAGAATTAAATTTGTTTAAGGGGGATTGTATTATGAAAAATCATAAAAAAAGAGCCTTTGGTTTGTTGATACAATTTTTGGTAATGCTTACTCTTATGTATTTTTGGGTTTATAATAACATTATAAGAGCTTTTATGATTACAGCTACTACGTGTTTATTAATAGTAATATTTGAAATTAGAAACTATTATTATGATAAAAAAAGAACTCTCAATATGAATATAAAGTTTGAAATTTTTCTAATTTCAATATGCTTGATTTTAACTGTAGCTATAGTTCAGACTTTGCCTGTTTTTATCCTTAAACCCTTTGGAGCAAAAGAGTTAAAGGGAGAAAATGTTATTGTATATTACAAGTCAGGGGATGAAAAAGGAGCAGAAAAAATTTACGAATCCTTAGAAAAGGTTGCAGGAGAAATACGTGAAAAGCTACAATTTAGAAATTCAAATCTAACTGAAGTTTATATGTATTCAAGTCAAAAATCCCTTTGGATCAGAAAATATGGGCTTATTACTATTTTAGGCGCTCCAAAGTGGTATATTGGGGATAATAAAGAGGATAAGATTTTAATTATATCACCATTTGAAAATGTAGAAGGACACGACTACGATAGTATTCTTGGAGCTGCAACCCATGAACTAGTGCACACAATTAATTATCAAATAAATCCAAAGCTTTCATATTGGAATGATAACGGTGTTGCAACATTTTTATCTCAACAATTCCCAAGAAGAGAGTTTGCAAAATATGGCTCCTTACCTACACTTGAGGACATGAAAAGTGAAAATGAAAAAAGATTTGGTAATATAGGGGGCTATGAGTATTCCTATACTTATATTGATTTTCTAAATAATAAGTATGGATGGAATAAAGTTTTAGATTTGATTGGCGGTAAGAAAACTTACAATGAGATTTTTTCCAAATCTGAACAGGATGTTTATGATGAATGGATTAAGTTTTTAAAAGAGAAGATTTATAGCTAATCATTTTATAAGGACATATAGACATACTCCTATATTTGTACATTTCTCGAGTTACCTAGTACCTTACATGATAATAAGGATAAAGGAGAAAGTTAATGATTAAGAGAAGTAGTGGTATTTTAATGCATATTACATCCCTACCAAGTCCATATGGCATTGGAACTTTGGGGAAAGAAGCATATGATTTTGTAGATTTTTTATATAAATCAGGGCAAAAATATTGGCAAATACTACCTATAGGACCTACAGGCTACGGTGATTCTCCTTATCAATCCTGTTCAGCTTTTGCAGGTAATCCATATTTTATAGACTTACAATTGCTTACGGAAATGGGATTGTTAAAAAACGAATATTATAAAAGTACTGATTTTGGTAAGGATTGTACCAAGGTAGACTACAATAAAATATTTCATAATAAGATGCCTATTTTGAAAAAGACCTTCAAAAATAGTAAAGGTAAATATGAAAGTAGTATAAAAAAGTTTAGAGAAGAGAATAAAGTATGGATAGAGGACTACGCTTTATATATGAGCATAAAAGAGAAATTTAACTTGAAGCCCTGTCAGGAATGGGATGAAAAAATTAAGTTAAGAGATGAGGAAGTTTTAAAAAAATACAGAGAAGAATTAAAAGAAGAAATAGATTACTGGATGTTTTTACAGTATATTTTTTTCAAACAATGGATGGATTTAAGAGGCTATGCAAGTAGTAAAGGAATAAAGATTATAGGAGATATACCAATTTATGTGGCAAAAGACAGTGCTGATACTTGGGCAAACAGTGAAGTGTTTGTTTTAGATGAAAATAAAAATCCTACTGTTATATCTGGATGTCCACCTGATACTTTTTCAGCTACAGGACAATTATGGGGGAACCCTATATATAGGTGGGACTATCTAGATAAGGTAGGATATAGTTGGTGGATAGAAAGAATTAAAGCAAGCAGCAGAATATATGATATTACTAGAATAGATCATTTTAGAGGGCTCGAGTCTTACTGGGAAGTGCCAGCTGGAGAAGATACTGCAATAAATGGAAGGTGGGTTAAAGGACCAGGAATGAAACTATTCAATAAGATAAAAGAAGAATTAGAAGAAATTGAAATAATAGCTGAAGATTTAGGTTTTCTAACTAAGGAAGTTATTGATTTTAGAATTGCCTCTGGCTATCCTGGAATGAAGGTATTAGAATTTGCCTTTGACACTAGAGAAGAAAGTGATTATTTGCCACACAATTATGATAAAAATTGCGTAGTATATACTGGAACTCACGATAATGATACTGTAGATAGCTGGATTAAAAATGCAAATGAAAAAGAGCTAGAGTTTGCTGTAAAATATCTAAAACTAACTGAAGAGGAAGGCTACAACTGGGGATTCATAAGAGGAGCATTAAGTTCAGTTGCAAATCTTGCGGTAATACAAATGCAAGACTATTTAGGTCTTTCAAATGAAGCTAGAATGAATATTCCATCAACTATAGGGGGCAACTGGCAGTGGAGGATTAAAAAAGAGCACTTAACAGATGAACTAGCTAAAAATATTTACAACATTACGAAATTATATGGAAGGTAGGGAGTTATGCTTTAGAAAGCCGTTTTCTTAGTAGCGGTTAAATCCAACCAAATTTGTTGCAGGCACAGTATATTCCATCCTGTTCACAGTTTTGAGTTACATAATCTGCCTTTTCTTTCAATGCCGCACAGCCATTTCCCATGGCGATGGAAAACCATTCTGGACGAAACATTTCTATATCGTTTGTGCCATCTCCAAAAACAACTACGTCGCTTTCATTTCCACCTATTATATCCAGCATTCTTTTGATACCAACAGACTTGCTTTTGGGTTCAATAAAAACACATTCTTTGCTATATCGGACGGTAGGCAATGTTCCAAAATTGATTTCATTCTCTTTTTCCATTGGACAAGAAATAAATATCTTATAAAATGAAGACTGTGCAAAATAGTCAAAGGTCGGTATAATTCTTGTTTCATAATATGTATCAGTTACCATTTTTTCAAAGAAATCACTTCGTGTATAGCGGATGGTTTCATTTTGTGTAGTGACAGCCCACGGTTTTTTCAATGTATCTAAATCTTTTAAAAGAGAAATACAGTTTTCTACAGGCAGGCTTTCCATTTGAACGATTTTTCCGTCTAATGTGACACTGTTGCCTCCATCTGCTACCAGTGAATTCACTCCAATTTTTTGTGCAAATGAAAATGCATCTTTTTGCAAGCGACCTGTAGCAATTGAAACAAAATGTCCTTTGTTCTGCAACATACTAATGCAACGAAGAGTACTTTCCGAAACCTGCTTTGTAAGTCCATACGCCAGTGTGCCGTCAATATCAAAAAAGAAATATTTCTTCATACCAGTCACTCTTTCTAATAATTATTTGAATAAATGCAATTCTGCTTGTCCGTAATTATTCCAATATTAGTTAGAACCATTACTCTTGCAGATGATTTTTTAAAAGTTTTTCATAATATATTGTATCTAATCTCTTTATTTTTTTCTACAGTTATTTTTCACTACGATGCATTTTGTTAAGTCACAGTAATATACTGTTATGATGCATCAAAAGAAGATTGCGTAGTAGAAAAAACTAATTAATGGGGTGATACAAGCTTCAATCCAAGAGCCCAACCTACTTCGAAAAGACCTGCTAAAATTAAAGAAAACCATGTCATAATTTTCACTCTCCTTGTATACAGTTATCTAGATATCGTAGTTTTATGATTAATAGAAGCTTTAAGAATATTGTAAATTAGTATAGTTAAATATTTAGTAATACTTTTGAAATTTCTTCAAGTTTTTTATCAGATATACCAAGTTTTTTCTTAAATCTTTCATCATTAATTCTCTCAATAATTATCTTGTCTGGAGATAATTTATTAATAACGTTTTTTATCCTATTAATAGATTCCTCTGTGTCATTATAGCCCTTGATAATTGTTACTTCTAAAATAAATTTGCCTTTATATTGTTTATTAAATAAAATCATATTGGAAATATATCCTTCTAGTGTATATCCTTCAATTGGTCTTTGGATTTTTTGAAAATCTTCTTCTGAAATTACTTTTATCTCTCCAATAACTTCATCACACTTATTGGCTATTCGTATATATTCATCTCTACCCAATATGTAGCCATTAGATAACAACCTTACTGGTATTCCCTTGCTTTTAATCAGGTCTATAATATCACCAATTTTGTTATTTACAAGGGCTTCACCCTTTGAGTTAATGAAAACTAATTCTACCTTATTATTTTCTATCATACTTTCTAATTCAATTAATGAATTATCTATTTCATCAAATGACTGTGGTGTATCCATCTTATTATATGACCTTCCAATAGGGCAGAATATGCAGTCAAAATTACAATGCTTCTCAGGCAGTATGTCTACTTCCAGTACCCTTTTGCCATCCTCAATATAAATATCTTTATAACTGAAACCATCCATTCCTTTATCCTCCTAAAATTACCCTATTACTAGTTTCTTATTATTAATGACAAACTTTTTCATTACAATACTTCCTAGATTAGAATAATTAAAAATAAAAAAAGCCTATAGAAATATTATTCAATATCTCCCAGGCTTTTATCCTTCCGTGTACACAGCCAACTGTGCGTTTTCTCTCGGACCTGCCAACTATAAATTGCGGAACCCTAGAAAACTAAAAAATATATTTTTGTGATTTATAAGATAAAATATATATGAATTTTAGCATAACACAACATTTAAATCAACACAATATTATTTATTCGCGAAAGGTTACATCAGTGCTAGTTAATATAATCTCCTCAATTATTCCATTTCCACCGCCTTTATCATTATCACTCAGCCTTCCACCAAGAACATTACAATCATCTAAGCTTAATAAAAAAGATTTAGTTTCATTGCCTTTTCAAAACATATTCCTCCTATTAGATTAGAATACTAATGATATAACAAATGAAATAAAGATATTATTAATATAATAACAAAAATTACAAAAATTTCATAGTGCAACAAATACGATTTTATGTAACTTACTTTATTAGCAAATATATTGTATAATTTTAGTATAAAAACTATTAAGCTATCAGTAGTAAGCACAATTGATTGGAGGAAAGAGGGATAATATATGAGAAAACAGTTTAGCAGATTTCAATACAATGCACCAGTAACCTTAACCTATGCTTTTATAGCTCTAGCAGTTTTGGTAATTGGAATTATTACAGAAGGTGTTACAACCCAATTATTATTTTCTAATTATAGAACATCCTTTTTAGATCCTCTTCAATATATAAGATTGGTTACTCATGTTCTTGGTCACGCAAATTGGGAGCACTATAGTGGAAATTTTTTAATTATTTTATTACTTGGACCTATGCTTGAAGAAAAGCATGGTTCTAAAAATGTTTTTGAAATGTTATTAATAACTGCTTTTATTACAGGTATATTGAACACATTATTTTTTGATACCGCATTACTAGGAGCTAGTGGTATTGTTTTTATGATGATTTTGTTAAGTTCTTTTGCTAATACAGAAGATGGTAGAATACCGTTAACCTTAATAATTGTAGCGATAATATTTATTGGAAAAGAAGTTGTGAATGGAATATTTATGCAAGATAATATATCTCAAATTACTCATATAATTGGAGGCTTGTGCGGAGGAGTTTTTGGATATTGGAAAAATAAGCATAAGATATATGATAATTCAAATATATAGCAATTTAACACATGTAAACTTAATATACCAATGCAATAATTTAATAATGTATATAGTTTAGGGAACAATAACTGATGAACACATTAAATCAGTTCTTATTCAGGAGGTACACAAATGAAATTATTGCGTTGGCTTGGTGGAATTGTTCTTTTCTTCTGGGCATTAGGCTTGATTTTTAGAATCGGAGGAAGATTTATACACCTTCTATTAATTATAGGAGTTATCGCATTCATTTATGACTTATTATTTAATAGAAAAAATGTAGATAAAACATGAAGAACTGTTGGCTAAATCTTGCCAACAGTTCTTTAAATTTCAAAGGGATGGCTAAAGATAAATTAATAATAGGTGGAAATATAAAATATAATGTAATATTATTAAATAAGAAAATATTTTACTTTAAAGGAGAATTACGAACATGGCTAGCAATGAAATAAAAATATTACTTATGGAAGAAGAACTTGTAGAATTTAAGGAATGCATGAAATATCAATATGGTGAGAATTATATGGAGAATCCGGAAGTAGTGGCAAGAATTGAAGTTATGGAAAACATGATAAAGATTTTAAAGGAAAAGAATAATGAATAGTAAAATGGCCTTTAAAGAGATAGCCAAAAAGGGTTTTTTCTCTTTTCAATGGTCAATTTTTATCTTAGCTGCAAGTATTGTAGGGCCTTTATCTGTCGGAGCTGCTTTTAATCTTAATCAAGTAGAAATTGCAGCTTTAATGCAAAGGTCATTTTTTGTTATGGGATTAGGTACCTTAATACAGGTGTATTTTGGTCATAAGCTTCTGATACCAGAAGGACCAGCGGGTCTATGGTGGGGAGTTTTCCTAATATTTGCTGGATTATCTTCCACTATGAATATAGATAAATACAGTACTTTAAGAAGTTTGGAGATGGGCTTAATATTTGGAGGATTACTATTCATAATACTGGCAATGTCAGGACTTATGAATAAAATAAAAAAAATTTTTACTCCTCTTGTTACAGGAACCTATCTGTTGTTGCTTATAGCTCAATTAAGCGGATCCTTTGTTAAAGGAATTTTAGGAATCGGATACTTAAGAGCGGAAGTAGATCCAAAGGTTGCTATTCTTGCAATTATTACTCTTATAATAACCGCCATTTTCTCAAAAAGTAAAAATTCCAATTTAAGAAGTTTTTCCATTCTATATGGGATATTTATTGGATGGATTTTATTTTATATATTTAGAGTTACCAAAGAAACTTCATATGAAGCGGTGGGGTTATTTTCAATTCCTAAAGTATTAGCATTTGGAGTACCTGAATTTAAATTTAGTGTAATTCTTGTATCCTTAATCACTGCTTTATTATTATTGTCCAACCTTATTGCCAGTGTGGAAATTATAAAAAAGGTAATCGATGATAAGGAAGAAGCTAATTTTAATCGCTCAGGATTTATAATGGGAATAAATCATATTATCGCAGGGGTATTTTCCACTGTAGGTTTTGTTCCTGTATCCTCTTCAGCAGCTTTTATAGAAACCACGGGAATTAAAGAAAAAAGGCCTTTTATCTTAGGAAGTGCAATAATTTTATTAATGAGCTTTTTCCCTGTAATAACGATATTTTTCGCCTCACTTCCTGTGCCTGTTGGGTATGCAACAGTCTTTATCGCTTTTGCTAATTTAATTGGATTATCAATTAAAGAATATATGTCAGCTGGATTAGACGAAAACAATCTATTTATTATAAGTGTATCTTTATTTATAGGAATGGGAAGCATGTTTATACCTTCCGCAGCTTTAAAGAACTTACCAAGTTTTCTATTATCTATTCTAAATAATGGACTTATACTTGGGGTTTTAGCTTGCATATTTATTGAACAAGCATTAAATGAAAAAGATAAGAATATTTAAAAAATAAATGCAAAATATATAGTTATGGGTAAAAGATTTATAATTTATGGATTTTCAGGATTATGTATGGAAGTGTTCTGGGTTGGATTTTTGTCTTTGCTAAAGGGAGATTTTAACATGATGGGGCATACATCCATATGGATGTTCCCAGTGTATGGTTCAGCCGTTTTATTAGAGTATGTTCATGAATATCTAAGACCCTTTAGTATTATAGTAAGAGGAGGTATATATACTTTATTAATCTTTATGGCTGAATTTTTTAGTGGATGGATATTTCGAAATATTCTAGGAGTGTATCCATGGGATTATACTGGTAGCCAATTTTCTGTATATGGGTTAATAAGATTAGACTATGCTCCTGCTTGGTTTTTAGTTGGACTAATTTTTGAAAAATTGCATAATAGGTTAGCTAGCATAGAATTAATAAGGGACTAAATTTTAGTCCCTTATTTTTATGATAAAATTTAATAAATGTAAATTAAAATTTTTACATTGAAACCATTAATAAGCAAAAGGCGTATTTATAAGTGAAAACAACAAAAAGAAAGGAAAGGTTATAGCATGGGCATGGAGTTGAGAGATGATAATGAATTTAAAGAGATATACTCCCAGCTTTGGAGGAAGGTATATAAATATATTTACTATCTAGTTCAAAACAAAGAGGAGGCAGAAGAGTTGTCTCAGGACACTTTTCATAAAATTTACGTTAAATACAAACATAATAAAATAGAGAGGGATAAGGTTCAGCAGTATATATTTAGGTCTGCTAAAAATGCCGTAATAGATAGATGGAGGCAAAATGGAAGAAAAACAAAAATCGTTACCATAGATGATGTAAGCTGTTTTGATATTGATAAGCATCAAGAAAATAGAATAACCGAAGGCATTACAGTAAAGCAAGCCATAGCTGAATTAGATGAAGAATCCAGAATAGTAATAGAACTTAGAATAATGCAGGGATATAGTGTAAAAGAAGTATCAAAGATTATGGACAAACCTGAAGGCACTATTAAAAGTTTACAATTTAGAGCCTTAAAAAAACTGAAGGATAGATTAAAGAAAGGAGAGTATGAGTATGTATAGTGCAAAAGGCTTACAGAAAGAAAGAGAAGATATACTTTCAAGTTATATTGACGCATTAAATGATGATAAAAAACCAAATTATGAAGATATATTCAAGCTTGAAGAAGATGAAGAGCTTATTGAAATGCTGCAAACAGTATGTGCTGTTAAAAGATTGAGGGAAAAAGATTGCCAGGATGAACTTAATATTATAGAGCCAGAAAAGATAAAGGAGAATGCTAAAAATCATGAAATTACTAAAATTAGAGGCATGTTTCTTAGCAAACTTTTAGCTACAGTAGCTATGGCCGTTCTAGTACTTGGTGCAGGATTAATCTATCAAAATTCAACTAACTCAAAAGAAGCAAAAAATATAGTTTATGCTACTATAAAGCAATATAATAGTGTACACAATTTTAAAGGTACTCTTATGGAAACCATATATAATAAGGATTTTAAAACAACTCAGAAGATACAAATTCAGTATTTAGAGCCAAATCAGTTCTATGCAATTCACGAAACAGAAAATGGAACCCTTAAGAAGCTGTATAAAGGCGGAGAAACTTTATATGAGTTTGACCAAAAGGGAAAGTTAACTATGCGTACTATAACAGAGGACACTTTAAAATTTGAACTATCAACCTATAGAGCAGATAAAAAGATAAAAGAGAGAGTAGAAAATCTCAAAAATATAAAGCTCTTAGGAGAAGAAAAGGTAGCAGGAAAAACTACACAAGTATATGAATTTTACTATGAGAATAGAAAAATTAAACATAAAATATGGATTGATAAGGAACTTGGAATTTCATTAAAAGAAGATTTCCAAGATGGAAAAGGCGTAAGAATAGTTTCGGAATTTATGGAGTTCAACAACGATGTTAAGATTGTACTTCCAGATATAACAAATGAACAAAAAAATAATTCTGTTGATGAAAGGATTACTGAAGAGCAAAAAGCAAAGGAAGAACAATTAAAAAATACAAAATCAGAATTTAAAACGGGACAGATAATAGGTGTATCTTTTATGGGTCTTGCAGATTCAAATAGTGCAGAAATTAAAGTTGGAAATGATTACTTTATATTTGGAATCACTGAAAAGCTTAAAGATAGATTTGCTAGTATGAAGTCTGGTAAGAATCTAAAGGTGCTAATAGATTTCGAGGGTTGGACTAATAATCCTGTAATAAAAGAAATAAAATAGGAGGAAGGTGAGAGGAAAACTACTCACCTTTCAATTTCAGAAAGTACTCTGTCGATTTCGTGTTTTACTTGCTCCTTGGTTCTGCCATAAGCAAAGATTGTTGGAACAGATGAAGCACTTTTTCTTTTACCTGCGTAATTTTCATTTAGCATAGTAGAATTAATTGCGTATTTAGGAATAGCAGCATCCTGAGTATTCAAAATGCCAGCGTTAATTCCAGAAGCATAAGTTACTTCATCTTTTAAATCTAGAATATTATAGTCGAATTCTCCTACAACAACTGCATCAAAAGTATTAAAGTAAGATGAACTAATTTTTTCATTGCTCTTGAAATTTTCCACATCGTGTCCTTTACTAGCAATATATTTGGAATAATCATTCAAGCCATCTTGAACAGCTATTTTAGCCATTTTAATCACCTCTTAAGTTAGTATTTGTCTAGAGAAGATAAATATTCAAAAAAATTTTGAATATTTATGAATAGTAAAAGATAAATTGGAAAGAATATAAACGTAAGAGAAATACTTGTTTATTGACAAGTGAGCATATAGTATGATAACATTAAGATATCATGTTATTTGCTTAATATAGGTATTTAAGCAGTACATAGAATTTGTTTGTTCATTGGGTTCTTATGTTTTTTGAGTATTGATGTAAAACACTTTACTATAGATATAAGAAGTCTATGTCCATATATTAAGATTTTTTAGGAGGAATTGTTTTTATGAAAACAGGAACAGTTAAATGGTTTAACGCAGAAAAAGGTTTTGGATTTATATCTGTAGAAGGCGAAGATGATGTATTCGCACATTTCTCAGCAATCCAAGGAGATGGATTCAAGTCTTTAGAAGAAGGACAAAAAGTTGAATTCGAAGTTACTCAAGGAGCTAGAGGACCTCAAGCTGCTAATATAGTAAAACTATAATTAGCATTGAAATAGATCGTTAGCTTTAAAAAGAGTGGTATTCTTTAGGAATATCACTCTTTTTTTTCGAATTTCCCATTATTTTTTAGGTTGTTTGTTGTAAAATAAGAATGAGGTGATAAAAGATGAAGCAGGAATTTTATATTAAGAATAGAAAAAGCTTATCTGATAGATTAGAGGATAATTCTATATTAATCTTGTTCGCTGGAAAGGCTCCATACAAATCAGCAGATGAGACTTATCAATTTACTCCTAATAGAAATTTTTACTATTTAACAGGTATTGATAGAGAGAATATAGTACTTATTATTACTAAAAGAAATGCTGTAGTTAGTGAAAAAATTTTTATTGAAGAATCAGATCCAGTAATGGCAAGATGGGTCGGAGAAAAGATGAATGAAATTGAGGCAAAGCAAATATCAGGTGTAGTAGAAGTAGACTATACTAAAAATTTTCTAGATTACTTCTCGAGCTTGTTATCAAGATTTCAATACAATAATATTTATTTAGATATTGAAAGACAGCATTGGAAAATACCTATGACAGAAGCACAAAGCTTTGCAAAGCTTGCAAGAGAAAAATATCCTTATGTTGAAATAAAAAACATTTTTCATACTATAAGTGACCTTAGAACAATAAAGGACAAAGAGGAAATAGAAACTATAAGAAAAGCTATTGAGATTACAAAGGATGGACTAGAAGCAATGATGAAAAATTCAAAGTCGGGGATGATGGAGTATCAAATAGAAGCCTATTTTGACTATGTTTTAACTTCAGAGGGTGTAAAAGATAAGGCTTTCAAAACTATAGCTGCAGCCGGGAAAAATGGGACAATACTTCACTATAGCGAAAACAATAGCAGATGCGAAGAAAATGATTTAGTATTGTTTGACCTAGGTGCTCAGTGTCAATATTACAATGCAGATATAACTAGGACTTTCCCGGTAAGTGGTCAATTTACAGAACGACAAAAACAAGTATACAATGTAGTACTAAAGGCTAATGACGAAGTGGCGAAGGCTGTTAAGCCAGGAATTCCTTTTACAGAACTTAATGAAATTGCTAAAAGAGTTCTTAGTGAAGGTTGCAAGGAGCTTGGACTTATAAAAGAAGAAAGTGAGCTGTTTAAATATTACTTCCATGGAGTGAGTCATTTTCTAGGACTTGATACTCATGATGTAGGGGAACGTGAACAAAAGCTAAAGCCAGGGATGGTGTTTACAAATGAGCCAGGTTTATATATTTCAGAGGAAAATATAGGCATAAGAATTGAAGATGATATCTTAGTTACAGAAGATGGTTGTGAAATTTTATCAAAAGATATAATTAAAACTGTAGAAGAAATTGAAAATTTTATGGCTAGAAAATCCTAATAAATTTGGAAGAGGGGTATTAGATGAATAGAAAATTAATCTTGGGGATGTGCTATATATGCCTGTGTCTATTATTTTTTACTGGTTGCTCAAACTCACTTAAGAATGAGAATGCTAATTTAAGTAAAGAAATAAATTCCTTAAAAGCAAAAAATCAAGATTTAGAGAAAAAAGTTAGTGATTTAACTGAAAAGATAAAAAAATACGAAGAAAAAAATACAACTGAAGATATATATCCTATTTACACAGCTAACATAGATACCTATAAAAAAGAGATACATTCTTATGTTTATATTAAGAAAGATGAAGTAATGATGAACAAAATATCCACACTTTCTAAGACTTTATCAGAAGACTTTTTTAATAATCTTCCTATTGAAGTAGTAAACATTGAAGAGAAAGATGGGAAAAGTATCGCTGTTATAAATTTGAAAGAGTCGAAAGAAAATCAAGGTGTAACTGACTATTCCAAATTAAAAGGATATACCTGGGCAACTAAATATTTTCAAGGTTCAACTGGTGGAACAATCACGTCAAAAACTTTAATTGAGACAACTCTACAAAAAGAATATACTGGAGAGTGGATAGATGGAGTTAAGTTTTTGTATAACAATAAGGACATTGACTTTGAACATGTACCTGATTTAAGAAATATTATTATAAAAGGGGGAGATTAAGTAATGGAAAAAGTAGAATTATTCGAAAATGGAGAATATACTGTAACCACGGATTTAAATAAAGTAGATTTTGATGCTGTATGCCAAATGCTTTCAAAATCTTATTGGGCTAATTCTAGAAGTAGAGAAATGATAATTAAATCATTTAATAATTCTACATGCTTCTCCCTATTTCATAAGGACAAACAAATAGGCTTTGCTAGGGTAATAACAGATAGAGCAACCTTTGCTTATTTATGTGACGTATATATTGATGAAAATTATAGAGGGTATGGTCTCGGCAAGTGGCTTATTGGATGTGTATTTAAGCATAAAGATCTGCAGAATTTAAGAAGGTGGTCTCTTGCTACAAGAGATGCTCATGAATTTTATAAGAATTTTGGATTTACTAGCTTAACTACTCCTGAAAGATTTATGGAGATTTTTAATGGATAGCTTTTTATAGGCTGTCTATTATTTTATGGAGGAAACAACCTTAAAAATAAATTTTCAGAATATTTAAAAAACATCTTTACATAATTTATTTTGATGTGCTATAATATAAACAAGAAGAACAAACAAGTTCTTCCCGCAAATCCTAATTCAAAAGGTAAAAGAAAGTAAGATTTAAGATTTAAGATTTAAGATTTAAGATTTAAGATTTAAGATTTAAGATTTAAGATTTAAGATTTAAGATTTAAGATTTAAGATTTAAGATTTAAGATTTAAGAGGTTTGGTAAGAGTTTTAGAAAAATAAAAAATGTGAATTGTTTCAAGTGTTAAAGAGTTTGATTTAGAAAAAGATTGGACAAGGTTTATTTAAAGGTAATTGGAACAAGTGCAGTAGGAAGGAAGATTTGTTATTCAAGAAAATCGTTTTAAAAATGAATTAGGATTTGTATAGTAGTCACTTTATAGTAAGTATAAAGTGGCTACTATTATTTTTTGTAAACACAGTGCCCTTATTACAGTAAAAATTATAATTCTTTAGCAACCACGAAAGATGTACATACGTATTTTATAAATAAGGATATTCAATATAGAATTATGTAAAAATATAACTTATAATCTAGTTATAGGAGATATAGAGGAGTGATAAATTGCCTAAAGATAAGAAAATTAAATTAGAAAAGGAAACCTTAAATAAGATGATTAATATATATTGCAAGGATAAGCATAAATTGAAAGAGGGACTATGCGGAGAATGTGAGGAATTATTAAATTACGCTATTAAAAGGCTTCAGGGTTGCAAATTTGGAGAAGACAAGCCTGTTTGTGGAAAGTGTAAAATTCATTGCTATGAACCAGAAATGAGGATAAAAATAATTCGAGTGATGAGAGCAGTTGGTCCAAAGATGCTTTTAATGCATCCAGTACTTACTATAAATCATTTTATTCAGATGATAAAAAAGAAGAGAGTTTAATATTTAATTATATTGGGGGAAGTAGTATGAAGCGATTAAAAAGCTTTGGAATTATAGTAGCATTGCTAATAGTTATGCTACTTAGTATAGGTTGCATATATCAAAATAGTAAATCAAAAAAAGATGTAAAAAATTATCGCCCTGTAGGGAGCATCTATGAGATAAAAAATAAAAAAATGCACATATATACTGGTGGAACTGGAGAATCGACAGTTGTATTTGCTGCAGGATGGGGTACAGTTAATCCATTCGTAGATTTTTATCCACTTTATGATGAAGTATCAAAAGTTGCAAAGTTTGCAGTTTATGATAGATTTGGGTATGGATACAGTGATTTTACCGATGAAAAAAGAGACGTGGATAGTATAGTAGAGGAAGTTCATGAACTTTTAAATAAATCAGAGCAAAAACCTCCATATATTTTAGTTGGACATTCCCTTGCTTCCCTTGAAATCATAAGATTTGCACAGAAATATAAGGATGAAGTTAAGGGGATAGTGCTCATTGATGGAGGGAATCCAGAGCTGTATGCTAGTCAAAAACCTGCAACTTTTATTGCTAGCTTTCAAAGACAGCTAATTAAGTTTGGAATAGCTAGAATTTTATACAATACGGAAGGATTTGCTGATTCTATAAATTCTGAAAGAAACAATTTAAGTCTTTTACCTGAGGAACTAAAAGAAGAGGACAAGGTTTCAATCCTTCTTAGAGGCAGTAATAGAAACATCATAGATGAAATGAAAATGAGTCAAGAAAATGCAAAAAAGGTTTGTGAAGGAGGAAAACTTAGCAGCATTCCCCTTACTATAATTACTGCCGGTAGCTTTGGAAAACAAAATTCAGGCTGGCTTGAAAGTCAGAAAAAGCTTAAAGAATGGTCTCAAAGTAGCAAGCAATTCGTTGTAAAGGATGCACAGCATTATATTCATCAGTATAAACCAGATATAATAATTAAAGAGATAGAGGAAATTGCAAAAAATGTGAAATAACATCCTATATTAGATTAATAAAGCACACCAGTTTTTGATATAGTGAATATGGCCATGTTCATAGCTAACTTTTGTCCTGAAATTATGATAATGAAGCCCATTTGGAAGAAGGATAACAGGCCCAGTTTCAGTTTCATATTCATGATCATGCTCATGATTGTAAGTTGTTTCACCTTCCATGGAATGCCTATGAGGTACTCCGCTTGGTGCTTTATCAGTAATATGGCCATAATGATGAATATGACCGTGTTCATATGTTGTATAACCTGCGAAACTATGAGAATGTTGATCCAATTCTATTCCCCCAAAATATTTTTACACTTTAATAATGTATGTATTTTTATGTGTTTTGTTACAAAAATATAAAATTAAGAAGCACACCTTTTTTTGGTGTGCTAAAGTTTTAGGTAGTCATATAAATATTAATCCCAATCATAATCATCATCATCATTGTCGTCATAATCATAATCATAATATGGATACATGTATGGTGGGTGGAAAGGTCTTATAAAAAATGGTCTTATAAAAAATGGTCTTATAGGGAAGAAATGACGTCTGCGTCTGCGTCTACGTCTACGTCTTCTTTGTCTATATCCAGGGTCTGATGCTTGAAATTCGTCTAAACCTTCAACTTCACTTCTCATTGCTTCATTGGAGAAGGATGGAGCATTGAAATAAGGACAATTGTACATAGGATAATTAGGACAGCCCATAGTGCTAGGCTGATAATAGTTTTGGAAAATTTCATTATTTTTGTCAATGTCATTGTTTAATGTGGTCATAAGATACCTCCATGAAATATGTTACAATACTATATATATGAAAATATAGAAAAATTGTGAATAAAAAAACTATTATCCTTAATTTCACTCATCTTTTTCTGATACTAATAATGCAACAGCGGGTATGTCTGCAGGTGCCCATTTTAATGAAAATAGATTTTCTTTATTTAACCAAATTAGTTTAGAATGCTCATTGCTAATTGGGCGTCCATTAACAATTTTGCATTTAGCAGTTATCAAATTTACTATAAAATTTTCATATTCATGAGAATGTTTATTGAATATATCAATAAATTCTATATCACAGTTAAGCTCCTCTTTAATTTCTCGAATTATTGCTTCACTAATCTTTTCATTTTCCTTAACTTTTCCACCAGGAAACTCCCAGGCATTTGGCAAAGTCATTTTTAAAGAGCGAAGAGCGCAAAGAATCTCGTTAGATTCATTTTCAATAATAGCTCCAACAACCTTTATCACTTTTTTCATTTCCAACACCTCTTAAATATTAGTTTATCAAATATTTCTTATTAGTAAAAGATGTTATATTATTAGAATAAAGAAGATAATAATAAGAAATAAATAAAAAATAAAGGTGCCAATGAAAGGTTTCTAATTAATGAGCGTGGCACGGTCGAAAGGAGATTACAATGGGGCATGTACTTGAGGCTGTAAGTGAAGAGTTGTTTAAAGCAAAGGTAAAAATAAGATTTAGTAGTATAAATGAAGGTTTTGATAAATTTCAAAATTTTATTTTGAAAAGTAAAGGTGAAGAGAGTAAAAATACGGATGAGCAAAAGTTTATAGAATTTATAGATAAAGTATTCCAGTTAAATGGTCAAGAAAACTCTTATATAGATTTTTATTTAAGTAAATTAGATAAGAAAGTTAAGGAGAATCTATTCACATCGCTGAATGAAGAAGATAAAGCCATTCTAAAAAGACACATAAACGAAATAGAAGATGAAACAATATATTTTAGATTGCAAAGGGAATTAATTCCTTTTATAACTAGGTTATGTATTAGGGAAATATTGTTTTCCACATTTTATTTTACAAAGTTCCCATGCACTATATGGGGAAATTATAATATGAGATTTCCAATATTTTTTGATAATGTAGATAACGTTAATAAATATAAGGAAGTGTTAGAAAACTGCGGGCTAAGTTTAGAATGATTAATAATTTTATATTTAAGCATAATAAATGGCATACTCTCATCTTGAAAAGTATGCCATTAGTATAATAATTTAATATTTTTTAGTTGAACAGCGTATTTTATGACTTTGATTTTTCTATTTCTTGAATGTGGAGAGTAACTGCTGCATTTTTTTGTTTTCTTAAAATTTCAGCTGCTTTGTCTCCGTCTCTTTTTTTAATTGCTTCAAGCCATTGTTTATGCTCTGAAAAGGATTCTTTATTTCTATAAGGTACATCAATAAAAGCACGTCTTGAAAACTCTGAACGATTCCAAAGACTCTCTATTAGCTCATATAAAGTTTTATTCGGATTTGCAGCATAAATTGTTAAGTGAAATTCCTTATTTAATTTACCATATTGTTTATTATCATTATTCTCAATACAAACTTCCATTTTTCTGATTATATCTTCAAGTTTAGCTAAAGTAGGATCGTCTATATAATCTACAGACAACTTAGCGGCTAATGATTCTAATTCAATTCTAATCATCATAACTTCTTTATGCTTTTCTGGGTCAAAACCGTATACTCTAGCTCCCACATGAGGAATAACTTCTACAAAACCATCTTGTTGCAAGCGGTTAACAGCCTCACGTATTGGCATAGGACTAACATTATATCTCTTTGCAACATCAGATATAACAATTCTCTCCCCCGGAAGTATTTTTCCATCTATAATTTCATCTTTTAGGCTTTCATACACATAATTGTTTTTTGTACTAAATTCCATAGTATATTAGCATTCCTTTCTGTAATGTCCTGTCGCATTATATACATAATATATAATATCATATATATTATATAATATTATTAATGCTTTGGCTACTTAATTATATATTAATTTGTTAAAGTATCTTATTATAGGGAATTATAGACTATTAAAAAAGAAAAAATACAATTGACATCGTATACATGATTTGATATTATATATTATATCAAATATCAAATATCAAATATCAAATCTCGAGAAGGTATTTAATTTGTAAAAATTATAATCGAAATAATTTAAGATTGTAACTTGTCCATAAAATTCCACATGGAAGAGAGAAGGTGACAATGAACGGTTTAATGTAAATGATTACGATGCACAAATATACATGGGAATTTAAATGATTGTAAGGAGGTTATGGAATATGAAAAAAAAGGCAATGTATCCTTTGTTGTTATTATTAATTTTAAGTCTAACTTTATCAGGATGTTCCAGCAATAAAAATGAAAAAGCTAATAAAGGGCAAATTACTTTAACTTTGGGCGCTGCTGGACAACCTAGCTTACCTGCTATAGCAGCTACTGAAAAATTTATTAAGTTAGTAGCAGAAAAATCTAATAATCGTATTCAAATAAAGTTTTTCCCAAGCCGTCAATTGGGAGATGACGATCAGTTATTAGAACAGATTATGGTAGGCGCATTGGACATGGGAAGTATTTCAACTTCAAGCTTTAGTAAGTTTACACCTTTACTTGAAACCCTTCAATTGCCTTTCTTGTTAGGAACATATGAAAAAGAAAAGAAAGCTATACAAAGCAAGGAAATGCAAGATATTTATAAAGGATTAGAGCCATTAAAGCTTAAAACACTTTCTGTTTATGACAATGGTATAAGACATATTGCCAATGTGAAAAGACCAATTAATCAGATGTCTGATTTAAAAGGATTAAAGTTAAGAGTTCCAGGCAGTCAGCTTTTATTAGGCAGTGTAAGGGCACTTGGAGCTAATCCAACACCTATGGCATATGGAGAAATATACACTGGATTACAAACAAAAGTAATAGATGGAGAAGAAATAAATTTAACATCTATATATTCTGAAAAGCATTATGAAGTGCTAGATTATGTATCTACTATTGGATTATGGCCTTTCCCGGCTGCTTTAACTATGAATATAGATTCATTCAATAAGCTTAGTCCAGAGGATCAGAAAATACTCCAAGAATGTGCTAATGAAGGCTTAGAATATAATATGGGGCTTTTTGTAGAAAAGGAAAAAGTAGCTTTAGAGGCCATGGAAAAAGCAGGTGTAAAGGTTAATAACATTGAAAATAAGAAGCCTTTTATCGATGCAACGGCTAGTATTTATAACAAATACACAGTTAAAGATCCCCTTATTAAAAACTTCGTTGATATGGCTCAAAATCTAAAATAATATATAAACCTTTAATTTAAAGATATTAAAATATAGCATGCAAGGGGGAAATAATTATATGGATCTCTATTTAAAAATAGAAAATTTTTTAGGAAAGTTAATTAAATACATTATGTTTGTATTGTTAATTGTAATGACAGTTATTACTACAACAGAAGTAGTACGTCGTTATATATTTGGGCTATCGTTTCCTTGGGCTGAAGAATTAGTGCGTTTTTCTCTAATATGGCTAACTTTCATAGGAGGTAGTTGGGTATTTAAAAAAGGCGATATGGTTTTATTTGATATGGCTATAGGCCATTTATCAAAAAAAAATAAAAGTATTTTAGCTTTGATAATGAATACAATAGTACTTATATTCCTTGCTTTCCTCTTTTATTATAGTTGCAAGTTTTCATTTTCACCAGTAATTGTGAAGCAAATTAGTACAGGATTACGTTTATCAATGGCAGTTCCCTATAGCTCAATTCCTATAGGATTTGGATTAATGATTTTCTTTGGAATTGGAAAATATTCTGCTTTACTAAAAAATTATAAAGAGGAAGGAGGAAAATAGATATGGCTTTGGTAGGAATTGCGTTTGTACTGTTTCTTTTACTAGGAATGCCTATAGCGTTTATGTTAGGACTATCTGGAGTTGCGCATCTTTTAGTACTTGATAATCCAACTTTTCTCAGTGTTATACCACAGAGAATGTTCGCAGGAATTAATTCTTTCAGTTTACTATGTATTCCGTTCTTCGTTTTGGCTGGAGACTTGATGAATAAGGGCGGAATTACTCAAAGAATTATGGGTTTTGTTAGAGAGTGTGTAGGCTGTTTTAGAGGAGGGCTTGCATATGCTGCAGTAATCGTAGGTATGATTCTTTCAGCTATACTAGGTTCAGCAAATGCTGTGGCAGCAATTTTATGTGCAGTTTTAGTAGCTGAAATGAGTAAAGATGGATATGATGAAGATTTTAGTGTATCTCTAATTGCTAGTGCTGGTGTTTTAGGGCCTATTATTCCACCAAGTGTAACCTTCATTCTTTATAGTGTATTAACAGGAGTTTCTGTAAATAAGCTATTTATTGCTGGTATTGTTCCAGGAATTTTAATTGGATTAGGATACATGTTAGTTATTAGATATTATACAAAGAAGAGAAACTACCCTAGAGCAAAAGAAAAGTTTGAACCTAAAGAACTTTTCAGATCATTCATAAAGGCAGCACCAGCTTTATTAGTACCTGTTGTTATAGTTGGTGGTGTTTTAGGAGGAGTGTTTACACCAACTGAATCAGGAGCTGTGGCTGTAACTATTGCTTTCATTAGTGGACTTGCTTATCGTACCTTAAAGCTTTCTGAACTTCCAGAAATTTTACTTAATACAGCTATGACAACAGCAGCAATTATGCTTATAGTTGCCTTTGGAAATATAATTGGATGGACCTTTGCTATTGATCAATTACCAACAAAAATAGCAAAAGGAATGGTAGCAATAACTACAAATAAAAACTTGATTATGCTCATGATTCTTGGAGCATTAGTAATTATAGGTTGTGTAATGGACGGCTTTGCAGCAATAATGATCTTCGTACCAGTTTTTGCTCCTATAGCTAAAGCTGTAGGTATTGACCCTATTCATTTCGGTATAATATTTAGCGTTATGGTAAATATCGGACTGATAACTCCACCGGTAGGTATGCTGCTCTTTGTAACCTCTAATATATCTAAGGTTCCTTTGGGTAAGATAAATAAAGCTGTTCTGCCATTTGTTCTATCGGCATTTATTATAACTCTTATTATGGCCTTTGTTCCAGATATTGTTCTATTCTTGCCAAAGTTATTAGCTAAATAATTATTATTTAGTTTCATAAAATAATGATTTAAAAATGAGGAGGATGAATACTATGAGAGAAATTTTGAAAGGTATTATTGACTTACATGTGCATGCTGGCCCTTCAGTAGCTAGTAGAGAAGTCGATGCTGCTGAAATGCTTAAGGAAGCTGTAGAAGCTGGATACAGAGGATTTTTAATAAAGGACCACTACTTTCCAACTATGATGAGTGCTAAATTAGTTGAAAAGCATTTAGGGAATGACAATGTAAAGGTATTTGGAGCTATTGCATTAAACAATTCTGTAGGATTATTTAACCTTAATGCTTTGGATGCTGCCTACAATATGGGCGCAAAAATTGTATATATGCCAACAGTTTCATCAAATCAACATATTGAAAGCCACAAAGGACATAGTTTCCCAGGTTCAGGTAAAACACAAGTGGTAGACAAACCAGTAATATATGTTGATGAAAATGGAAACATCCAAGAAGAAGTTAAGGAAGTATTAAAGTATATCGCTGAAAGACCTGATTTAATTTTAGGTACAGGACATGGCAGTGCTAGAGAAGTTGATGTATTAATTACTGAAGCTGTAAAAGCAGGAGTTCAAAAGATTCTTGTTAACCATCCTTTCTATATGATAGGTGCTAGCATGGAGCAAATAGCAAAGTGGGCTAAAATGGGAGCATATATTGAATTAAATGCTTGCGTATTCCCACCATCAAAATTTGGAGTTACACCTTTTGAGGTTGTTAAGGAATTACTAGAGAATGTAGCAATAGAGCAAATAGTATTAGACTCAGATTTAGGACAAAAGAATAATGGTTCACCAGTAGAAGGATTATACACATTTATCCAGATACTAATGAATGATTTTAGTGTTACTGAAGAACAAATTAATATTATGGGAAAAGAAACTCCAGCAAAATTGCTAGGAATATAAAAATAAATTTTGTAAATTCAACTATTATAAAAATTAAAACTACAAACAAATTATCTAATTATGAGGAGGAATTATTAATGAAAGCTGAATATGGAAATTGGAATGAAGCAAAATGGCAACCAGTAAGAGAAGGTATAAAAAGAGTGGTTATGGGATTAACTGCTGAAACTATGAGCTGTACAGTAGCAGAATGTAAAAGTGGTAATGAAGTTAAACCACACAGTCATCCAAATGAACAATTAGCTATTATTCTTGAAGGAACTTGTGATTATTATGTTGATGGAGTACCTTATGCAATGAAACCAGGTTCATGGGTAGTTGTACCAGCTAACGTAGAACATTATATACATGTATACGATTCAGAGGTACCTTGCGTAAACCTAGACATATTTGTTCCAAATAGACCAGAATATACTGAATCATATAAAGAATTTTTAAGTAAGCAAGAATAATAATTAATAGAGAAGGTGAAAAAGTATGATTAGATCTGACTTTAAACAAAAGCTTTCAAATGACGAAGTGGTTTTGGGTACATTTTTCAAAATAAACTCACCTAGTTTAGTAGAAATGCTTGGTTATGCTGGTTATGACTTTATTATCATAGATAATGAACATTCTAATTTTAGTTTTTCTGAGATGGAGAATCTTATTAGAGCAGCAGATGGGGTTAATATGCACAGCATTGTTAGAGTACCAAGCGCTACAGAAGAAAATATTGCACATGCTTTGGATTCAGGTGCCAGTGGTGTACAAGTTCCAAGTTTATCTACAGTAGATGAAGTTAAGAAAGCAGTAACTCATACAAAATATTATCCACTAGGAAAAAGAGGCTTGACCTTTGCACAAAGAGCTTCAAAATTTGGCTTTATGGATAAAGACGAATATGTTAGGGCTTCTAATGAGGATACTTTAGTGGTTATACATGTTGAAAATAAGGAAATGGTAGATCAAATTGATGAGCTATGCCAAATACCTCAAGTTGATGTGTTATTTGCAGGACCTGCAGATTTGAGTCAGTCCATAGGAAAACCTGGACAAGTAAATGATCCAGAAGTTGTTGCTATGGTAGAAAAGATGTTTTCTGTAGCTGCAAAGTATAAAAAACCTGTTGGTATATATGTAGGAAGCAAAGAAGCAGCAGAAAAGTATATAAAAATGGGAGCTCGATATATTGCATATCAATCTGATGTAGCTATTCTTCAAGAAGCAATTAAAGGATACAATAAGATGTTTAATGAATTAAAAAATAAATAAAATTTTAATATAAAGGATGTTGTCATTGAGCCAGCATCCTTTATATATAAGTAAATAATTATAAAAGGAGTGGCAAATGTGAAGGTAATTGCTTTTAATGGAAGCCCGCATCCACATGGGAATACAGCTGAGGCTATTGGAATTGTCTTTAAAGAACTTGAAAAAGAAGGTATTGAAACAGAGATAATACAAATAGGTGGACAAAAGATATACGGTTGCCTTGGATGTAGAAAGTGCATAGAAATGAAAAATAAGCATTGTATTCGTAAAGATGATCAGGTTAATACCTTTATAGATAAAATGCTTGAATCAGATGGGATTATTATTGCTTCACCAGTGTACCTAAGTAATGTTACTTCAGAAATTAAGGCATTAATGGATAGAGCTACTTTTGTAGGGAAAGCCAATGATTTTATGTTTCGCGGTAAGGTTGGTGCACCTGTGGTGGTGGCTACAAAAGCGGGAACAACCTTTACTTACTCTGCCATTAATTTTATGTTCGGCATATCACAAATGGTAACAATTGGTTCAATTCACTGGAATTTAGCCTTAGGTAAAGATCCTGGGGATATATATAAAGATGAAGAGGGAATAAGAACTTTTCAAGTATTAGGTAAAAATATGACATGGCTATTAAAGAAGCTTAAAGGAGAGCATTAGAATGAATAAAAAGATAATTATAACTGCAGCTATTACAGGAGCTGTTCATGTGCCAAGCATGAGCCCATATTTACCTGTAACACAAAAAGAGATAATCGAGGATGCTGTTAAGGCTTATGAAGCTGGGGCGGCGGTAGTGCATATACATGGAAGAGATCCTAAAAATGGACAGCCAAGCTCTGACATAAATATCATTAGGGAAATAGTTACTGGTATTAAGTCTCAGTGTGATGTAATCATCTGCATAACTACAGGTGGAAGTATATTTATGAGTGTTGAAGAAAGATTGAGCTGTATACCTAGTCTACAACCTGAACTTGTCTCTTGCAATGCTGGATCTACTAACTTTGTTTTTGCAGCAGCGGCAAATAGAATTAAAGATGCAAAATATGAATGGGAAATCCCACACTTATTAAATTCAAAGGATCAAATTTTTTCTAATACCTTTAGCGGCATGGAAAAATACATCAACACTATGAATGAATATGATACTAAGCCAGAATTTGAAGTTTATGACGGTGGAATGATTAATAACTTAGCTTATTTTTATAATAAAGGACTAATTAAAAAACCTATATATCTTCAATTTATGATGGGAATTTTGGGGGGAATCCCTGCAACGGTAGAAAATTTAGCTTATCTTTATAGAACAGCAAAAGAACAGCTAGGTGAATTTGTCTGGTCTGTTGGTGCTGCTGGAAAGGCTCAATTACCACTTACAACTGCAGCATTGACTATGGGAGGAAATATTAGAGTTGGACTGGAGGATAATTTATTTATAAAACCTGGAGTTTTAGCAAAATCAAGTGCTGAACAAGTTATGCTTACAAGAGAAATTTCAGAAAAACTAGGGTTAGAAATAGCAACTCCAAATGAAGCGAGAGAAATACTTAAGGTTAAAGGAATTGACAAAGTAGGCTTTTGATAAAGGAGAAATGGAGAAGTTTTAAGGAAGGAGGATAAGGTTGAAATTAAAAGTATGACCTACTACTAGAATAAAAGGACATGACAAACAAGCCATTTTTTGATGACTTTTTAAAATTAAATATAGAAGACAATAGTTAAGGTTAAGTAGCTGACTTGATTTTATAACCTTGATACTGAACAATCAAAATTGCTTGCTCCACTGTGATCTCACGGTCTACAGGAAGAACATCAGAATTTTTGTATAATTCAGCATTATATGGTTCTTTCTTTTTCAACATGTTGTATAATGCTGTTAGAAGCATTCTTGCTATAGCAATGATTGCTTTCTTGTGGCCACGACGCTTTTTGATACGGAGATAGCGGTTACGAATTTCAGGATGTTTTTCGCTTTTGACTATGGCGGTAGCACACTGTACAAGAAGTGGCTTAATGTAACATCCTGCTTTGGAAACCCGGACTGATTTTTTCTTGCCGGCACTCTCATTATTTGTGGGAGTAAGTCCAGCCCAGGAGCAAAGATGCTTCGCAGTAGGGAAAACATCCATGTTGACACCTATCTCAGATACCACGGCAATGGCGGAGAAGATGTTTTTAAAAGATGGAGCAGTTAAAATAAGTTCAATTTCCTGCTGATAAGGCTTAGCAAGTTCTAGAATAATAGATTCTAAATCAGCCTTCCGGGCTTCCAAATCTTCGAAATGTCTTTTGATAATCTTTAATTTAGCAGCTTGTTCTGGTGTGATATAACCATTAATAGCGAGTTCCAATTCAGGAAGCTTTTTCTTCATGGAACGATGAATTAAAGGCTCAATATCAAAGGAAGTATCAAGGGGATTTTCGAGAATCTTATCAAGTATCTTTTTAGAACTTTTACCGAAGGTATCTGAAACAACGTTTCCTAACTGGATGTTAGAAACCGTTAGACAGTTTTGGAGTCTGTTCTTTTCACTAGACATAAAGCATGTAAGCTTAAAGCGATAGCGCATTAAGTCACGAAGCTGTCTAATATCAGTAGGAGGCATAAAGCTACCGGCGACAAGATCATGCTTAAACAGGTCAGCAATCCATTTCGCATCTTTCTTATCAGTTTTTTTGCCACGGATAGCCTTAACATATTTGGGATGTGCAAGTACGATGTTGCAGGAATTTTCAATCACATTAAACACTGGTATCCAGTACTTACCGGTGGATTCCATACAAACATCCTTGCAGTTATTGTCTAGTAGCCATTGTGACAGCTCTTTTAAACCCTTCGTGTAGGTAGAAAAGCGATGGCTTTTGTAGACAGTAATACCCTTAGAATTAGTGGAAGCAATACAAGCCACCACAAAAGTCTTGTGGACATCAATTCCACAACAAATTTTATACACGATTTTTAAAGCCATAGGGAATTCCTTTCTGAACCGATAGGTTCTAAAAATTATAGGAATAGGCAGCATTGACTGATTGTCTAGCATTAAACGAGAGCGTTTAAACAAAGATAAGGTTACATGATCAAAGTCATACTTATTTGTGCTTGAAAAGACAATCTACACATATATATATGCGGTCGCTTCACAAGTGAAGCAACCCACTCACCTCCCCGTGATTTGTAGTTTACTGATATCCCTATGACTTGATTATAAAATAGAATTCGCTCAAAGTGACACATTTCATTACGTTTTGTGCCTTGAGCTTGCGAAAGGAATGAATATATATATGAAGATTAAATTAATTCAACCTGCAATGCTGCCAAGACCTATGGATACAAAGTTAAAAACAAGAATGTCTCCTTCATTAGCTTTATTAACAATAGCAAATCTTACACCGAAAGAGCATGAAGTTATTATTGAGAAT